>WLWH01000793.1_pt1 | contig 24724 bp, 26 predicted proteins | sample 6712741 | NCBI WGS metagenome assembly WLWH01 (sample SAMN12718694, study PRJNA515312) | sponge metagenome | isolation source: marine sponge | host: Mycale hentscheli | place: New Zealand: South Island, Marlborough, Capsize Point | collected 2003-05-01
TTCATTTCGTTTCATTCTAAAATTTTATAGAGAGAAACGCCGTGATATAACTCTTATATATATTATAAAACTACTTAAAGGGTTCGTGATATGGTATAGTATCTAATATACGATACGATACGATATGAGAACCTACGAAATCTTGAAACAAAACGGAATGTATAATGATGTTCTAAATATCATCAGTGATTATTCCGTAGGAAATAAAGATTATTGGAAATTACAATTCAAAAAGGTTATTCAACATATCAACAGACAATACGACGTTTTGTCTTGTAAATATCACCAAGTTAGTTTATTGTATAGTTTCGAATTACAAAAAACTCTCAAAGAACAAAAGATGACAACAAAAAAGAAAATGTTAGAATATTTCGAATTGAATAATATTCATATCTTATATGCAGCAAAACAAAATAAAAAAGAACTTATTAAATCGTATCAAGCGAAGAGAATGATGGAATGGACTAATCTTGAAAATGAAAAAGTATATCCATTAACAAAACAACTAATCGCATATTATAGAAATGTTTAATTGTTAATTAAAACTACTTAAAAAAATATTATCTATACTAATTATATAATAGTGTAGATAATGTCTTCTATTGAGATGTCTAAATTTATGAAATCCCTTGTTGAAAAGATGGAATCAAAAGGGTTAAGCGATAAAACCATCAAAATGTATTTACAAAGATTATATATTATTAACGGAAAAAAGAAATTTACTTCTCTTGTATTCCTTCGTGATACTAGTTCTATCATTGATTATCTCAAAGAAAACCTTTCTCCTTCTACTCAAAAATCATATTCAGGAACTATCATATCAGTTCTTAAATTGAAACCTACGAAATGGACGGAAAAGGTTATTCCTATCTATAACTCATTTATTAGTGATGAAGATATTAAGGAAATTAACCAACCTAAAATGAGTGAAAAACAAAAAGATAATATGATTAGTGTTGAAGAGATTAACAAGATTAAGAATGATCTAGAAAAAGAAGCATCTAGAATATATAGGAAACCTAAAATTGATAGTAAGAAAGACTATGATGTTTTATTAAGGAATTTACTATTATCATTTTATACTTCTATCCCTCCTAGAAGAACAAGCGATTATGCTCTTATGAAATTCGGTAATGATAAAGATGATGATTTTAATTATTTTACTGATGATGATAAACTAGTATTTAACAATTACAAAACAAAAAAAACATACGGAAAACAAATTATCGATGTATCCAAAAATAAACAACTACTCAAAGATTTTAGAATGTATATGAAACATAGAAGACCTAATGCAGAAGACTTCTTACTAGTTAGATGGAAAGGTATGAAATTTAATACAATTAACGATGTCACCAGAGAACTAAATAGTATATTCGGTAAAAACATATCCGCTAGTATGTTAAGGAATATTTATGTAAAAGATAAATACGGAGAAATAAAACAAGGTATGATAGAAGATAGTGAAAAGATGGGTCATTCAGTCAAAACACAACAAACACATTATAATAAGGATTAAATACAATGTTCGAATAAATGTTTTATTAATGGTTTAGGAATTCTATATCTTTCTAAACGATTAGTGCGACCACCTATTTTTTCTATACCAATATTATTTTCTTTACAATACTTTCTCATTGATGCAGTATTTACAATTACTTTCTTACCATCTATTTCCGCATACATTGATGAAGCTAAATTGTTATGTCTTCCATCTAAAATTTTCATATTATCACAATCATTCTTACATCTTACATCTTTTAAATTAGGAATGTTAGAGAGAAACGTAGTAGGCTTCTTATAACCAAAATCACTAAATTTACAATAATCAAAATGAATATAATTATCATATTGTGGTCGTATCTCTCTTATATATTCCCACATTTTAGACGTTTTAGGATTTTCGATCCACCAATATTTAGGTTTAAAATAATCTATTATTTCAAATACTTTATCAACCATAGGCTTTCCATAAGTATCTATATCTTGTAAAAATAATTTTTCACAAAATGGTTCATTATGTCCACATATTATTTTTCCATACTTACATTTTCTTAACACACTCCACCAAGTGCATACTGGCGATGCCGTTATTATATCGAATTCTCCTTCTTTGAATTTTTTATAATCCCAAGTCATTATATCAGTCTGTATATGATTTACAGAAACATAATCTGGATTTAATTTACAAGAATTACCTATATCTCTATCAACTGATACAACATAATAATCTAATTCTTTACATACAACTCCAATCGAATGTGTCCCACTGAATAATTCAAGAACTTTCATTATAGAATATATCCAGAAAAGTATTTTAATTTCTTGACTAAAACGACGAATCATCAAAATTAAATGCAGTCGATTTATCCCCACCATCAGCTAGACTATATTCACTTACCCTCTTCTCGAAAAAATTAGTCTTACCTTCAATACTTATCATCTCCATAAAATCAAACGGATTTTTATTCAAATATATTTTTGGATATTTTAGTTGCGTGCATAATCTATCCGCTACAAATTCTATATACTGAATCATCAAATCACTATTCATTCCTATCAATCTTACAGGGAGAGATTCGGTTATAAATTCCTTTTCTATATTTACAGCATCTATTATCATTTCCCTAAATTCTTCATATTCTAATCTATTTTCATTACAATACGTATTATATAGATATATAGCGAATTCAGTATGTAATGCCTCATCTCTCGAAATCAATTCATTACTAAATGTTAATCCCTTCATTAATCCTCTTTTCTTTAACCAAAATATAGCACAAAATGATCCACTAAAAAACAATCCTTCTACAATAGCAAATGCAACCAATCTCTTTTCGAATGAATCGCTACTAGTTATATATTTTAGACCCCAATCAAATTTCTTTTTTATACAAGGAAATAATTCAATTGCTTTAAAACATTCATTTCTCTCTTTCTCATCTTTGATATAACTAGATATTAATAAAGAATATACTTCACTATGGATTGTTTCAATGAAGTTTTGAACTGAATAAACTGCTCTTACTTCCGCCACTTGAACCTCTTGACTAAAACGATTTACTATGTTCTCATTTACTACACCATCACTAGAAGCAAAAAACGCTAATATCATCTTTATAAAATATCTTTCATTATCAGTTAATAATTCCCAATCTTTATCATCTCCCTTAAAATCTATTTCATCAGCAACCCAAAAGAGAGAAATGGACTTCTTATAAAAATCAAATGCTTTATGGTCTTTAATAGGAAATAAACAAAATCGGTCTGTTGTTTCTCTCAACAATTCCATTCTAGAAATATAATATACAGAGAAAAAAATAAAATATCATTTTGGATCTTGGAATATTCTAGAACTAGCTACTTCAAAATATTTATCATCTAACTCTATACCTATAAAATTACGATTTAATGTTTTACACGCCACACCAGTAGAACCACTGCCCATTGTTGGATCAAGAACACAATCACCTTCATTCGAATAATATTTGATTATCCATTCTAATATATCTTGTGTTTTTTCAGTAGGGTGATTCGTTTTTTTTCCATTTCGTTTATTATCCATAGAGAGAATTGAATTAGGTAATTTAGGTTCATAGTCCGTTCCATATCTACCTTTCGATATATCACCATAGACATCATCAGCACCTTCCTTCCTATTTTTACTTCTTACTTTAATTTTCTTGTGGTATGTATCCTTATTGTATGTAGGTAAATTCTTATAGAACACTAATAATATTTCGTGTTTCCTCATAGGCATTCTAGAAGAATTTAAGAACCCTACTACATTTGATTTATTTAAGATTAAATCATATCTAAACCATCTTGGATTACTATTTATTATATCGACCGCTAATCTCATATCACAGAAAAAAAAATATGGTGTATGATTATCTTTTGATACTCTTTTCAGTTGTTTCCACAATTCATCTAAATCTATTTTTTTATCCCACTTACATTCCGTAGTTCCATAAGGTAAATCACATATGACTAAATCTACACTTCTCTCTTCAACATCTTTTAGTTTTTCTAAACAATCTCCTAAAATTAGGTTCATTCTTTATTTAACTATATATTTTAATTAAGCAAAGTGGACGATGAACTCACCCCTCTTTATTTCTAGTGGTGGTATTTTAGGAGGCTTACTTTCTTGTTTTTTATACTCACCATTTACGATTGAATGTTTCCTTTTTAGATAATAATCTCTCATATATTTTCTTCTCTTCTCTTTAATCTCCTCATCAGTAAGTTCATTTTCTTTTTTTTTTCTCCCCATTATTATATTATGGATATAAAAAAAACGTGTATTGAATGCAACAAAACCCTACGTAATTATAAGAAAGGGGAAAAACCTATCCATCGAAAGTGCTGGTTAAAGTTAAGAGATAAAGATGATAAGATATTTGATTTTTTATTTTGTAAAGATAGACCAAAAGAACAGATGAGAAAAGTAAAAGTAATTGATTGTGTTCCACCTATTATCGAAGAACCCCAAGATGTTATTGATATTGCAGGTAATATCATTACTGATATGATTAAGGAAAATGAAATTCCTCCCCCTTATGAAGAACTACAACCTAGTCTATTAGAGAGGTCATAAATTTTTCATAATCTGGAACATCATCTACATCAGGATTTTTTTCTTCTTCTTCTGCTAGTATCGTAGCAGGTATAAAATTAGGTCTTATCTCACTTTCTATTTTATAAATTATAGTTGTATTATCATCTACATCTGCTGGTAATAGATCGCTTGTAAGTATATTTGTTTTGATTTGTGATATTACAAATTCTTTCGTATTTATGAATTTATAATCTTGTGAAAATGAATATACCGCATCACCACTACCATAAGCTCGATTTACAACTGCCATCACATTTCTAGGATTAGAATCAACATAATATTTTAATGCACTTATTAAATCACTTTCTATTAACCAATATGGTGTTGCTAGTTTAGTAGGTTTATTTCTTGCTGGTATTTCCGCCGTTTGAACCGCTATATTTATATTGGTGACATTTCTCTCTAATGATTGACTAAACATAGGAAGATTAGTATCAGTAGCATTTATGGATATATTAAATGCACTATCTATCTGTGGATTACAAGTTAAGGGATAAGGAAAGTATTGTGGGTATTTTGTTGGTTCATTATCGAATAATTGTCTTTCTTGATAAAATACATTACTTAATCCATATTTATTTAGTAAATCTCCTAGTTCAAAACCTATACGATTAAACAAAGAGTTTTTGAATTTTTTATTTACATCATCTTGATTATCTTCATCTACTTCTATCCAATTACCAGTAGTATCTTTTACACTATATTTATAAAATCCTAGACCACTCTTGGCGTATTGATTATATATTAATTGTCCTAGTGATGGTTTATAATAATCTCCACTAGTTTTTAATTTATTACAAGTAAATACTTCTTGCTCTGGGTCTGGATTTTCATCAGTTTTTTGCACGTTTATATCATTACCTAAATAATTATTCCAATACATATTCTTCCATACAAAACGACTTCTATCTCCATTAAATTCTAAATTGATATTAGGAGAACCTACATTAAAACCTTTTATTAATTCATCTATATGAGTTCCATTTTTTCCAGTGGTCACATCAGGTGATAAAATCATAGCACTAAATGCTTGTTCCCTTGTAAATGTTAAATCAACTAAACAAAAATTACCAGCTTGAATTATTATATTTGGTATGGTTTGTTGTTTTAACCATAAACCTATTACTAATTCTTGTTGTCCACTAACAGGTTCGACTAATGAGATTTGATAAATAATTACATCTAAATATTTACTAGCTTCATAACCACTTTCAAAAACTATTCCATCGATTGTTATACCACCATTTGCTTTACCTATACTAGCAGGAGTATTAGGAAGATTATAATTTTCATCATAATCATCTTTTGTTATTGTAGTGTATGATGGAACTATTAAATTTGTAGGAGATGCCGTATTAGCAAGATTTAAAACTTTACTTTGTAGTTTTGCTTGTGTATCAGCAGGAGCAGTTGCACTATCATCATATTTACCTATTGGTATGTAAGTTTGAAAATTATCTCTATCAGCGATCATCTCCTCTTGTGTTTTATTGTTTGCCATATACAATTTTTCGTGATGTATAAGTTTAGCAACTTTCTTTAATGCGTCTTCTGTGTAGGGAAGATTTGTTATTAATATATCTCCATCTTGTATTGTTGTATCCGTTCCATTATTTCTCATTAATGAGCAGTTTATTATATCCCCTTGATTCACAAAGCCCCCTAATTGTGATTGAACCCAGTTATTTAATTTTGGTGTTCCATTAGGTGCTTGGGCTTGTAATCGACTTCCCCAATACCAATAAAACGGATTTTTTACCGCTAGATAATTACTATACGTTGAATAATAATAAGTATTTGCTGGGTCTGCCGTTTTACCAAAATACTGATTAGGAAGACCATTTATAGTTATAACCGCACCATCTCTATTTGTTGCGGTTGCTTGTTGTGTTATAGCAGTAGCGATTGTAGAGTAAGAATTGTTTATTTCTACATCATTAGTAGGTATATCCCCAGTTAAACTATTATTTTGATTTGGTGTAAGCATTGCACTATGACTTTGGAACGTTATATCAGTTGCTATATTTTCAGGTGTATTATATCCATAATCTACTTTATAAGGTATTTTAGTAGTCATAAAATTAAATACTTTATTACCAGTTCCTAGTAATGGATCGTCCATAGTTGTCGATTTCATAGGATCATATACATCATCACCATCATCTCCAAAAGTTCCTATATATAATCTTGTTCCACCATAGGTTTGTGTTAAAAAACTATTTTTTGGAACATAATCTCTATTATGGTTTAATGTAAATAATGATGGTGTCATATCTCCATAATTTAAATTACTAGGATTAAAATAAATACTAGCACCAGATCCTCCACCAGAAGCATTTAGTTTTATAGGTAATATACAAGTATAATCAAAATTAGCGTGTATATAAATCATATACTCTATTCTTGCTTCATTAGTGATATAATCATATTTCGATACTTGTCTAGGTATTTCGATGACGTTAGAACCAGTCCCTAATGTTTCTACACATACCGCTTCAACACTTACTAAATCACCAGCTTTACATATAATAGAAGGCGTTTCACATATAAAAGAACCATCATTCTCATTTTTAATTTGTGCTTTTCCTTTCGATACATAGATTAGTTTCGTTTCCATAATTATATATATATTATATATTTTATTTATATATAATTATTCATTCCCCTCTTCCTCATTATCATTCACTACCCCACCATCATCATCACTTTCATAATCAGTAAAATTAAAATTCTTTGCTTCTTTTACGTGTTGTTTATAATTAATTTCAGTTGTAAAATTTAATAACATTCTTGCTGGGACTTCTCTTGGATATAATGTTAAGAACATAAATTTTTTATTACAATACTTTCTATAACAAAACATAAGGGTTTGTCTATATACATCACCTACTTCATCATTCAGTTTTTCCAGTTCTTTTTGATTGTATATTCCATACATCATAATTAAACAATTACAATTATTCCTTACTATCGAATTACAAGCCCTATAATTTTGAACCGAACATATAACACTACAATTCAAGTGTCTAAATCTTGTTGCGTAATAGGTAAGAGCAGATTTACTTTTCATCACATCAAGACCTACGCTGTCATCTATAACTAATAACAATTTCCCCCTATCTTCTTTCGGTAAAAGTAATTGATTTCTCTTTATTTCTTCTAAATCCTCATTCTTGAATGAATCACTAACTATAAAATCTTGAATTATAAATCTTGATGATTCATCTAAATATATACTTGGTGACCATAAATAGACACCATCGAATGCACCATTAGGACGTTTATCATTTCGTCCCCACATATTTTTGTTATATAATAAGTTGTTGATTAATGTTGTTTTACCACTTGATGTTGGAGCAACTATGATAATTAAAGAACCATTATTACGACTTATCTTCGGTAAATTTTCGTGATAATCATTATCATCATCTGGTAAGTTGAGAGATTTGATAGGTTTGACTTCTAGCTCACTCATTATATATATTAATAGAATATATTTTTTCTTTTGTTTCTATTTCCATATAATAAAGATGTAGGATAATTATCAGGGTGTGGACTAGATCGTTGTTTCTCTCTTTTTTGTTTTTCCTCTTCTTCTTTTTGTTTGTAAAATTTCTGTTTTAAATCTTCATATTTCATCATATAGTTAGTAAAGGTGACAAAGTCCATATCATTCGGTTTATTCACTTTTCTCTCAACATCTCTTTTTTGGAATGAATTAAGATTTGATTTAGTTTCTTCTACTATCTTCTTCGGTATTTCTTTTTCTAGACTTTCTTTCTCTTGTTGTTTTTGTTCTTTCATTCGATAATATCGTTCCCTAGCTTTTGCTCTATTCTTCTCTTTCATCATTTCCCTATGTTTTTCTTTTTCAATTCTTTTCCTTTCCTTCTCTTCCTCTTTCTGTTTTTGTCTTTCTAATTTCTTACGTTCCCTATACGTAGGCGGTAGTTCTTCCTTAACTTCTTGTATTTTCATTTCGATAGGTTCAGGTTCAGGTTCAGGTTCTTCAAAATGCACTTTGGGTCTTGGTGATGGTAATGGTGTAGGTGTCACCTTTGTTTTAGGTTTCGGTTTAGGTTTAGGTTTAGGTTTGGGTTTAGGTTTATATTTAGATGATTTAGGTTCTTCGAATACATCGTCGTGAGAGAATCGTTCTTTTTTTACTACTAGTTCCTTATCTTCTATATCAGCTTCTTCATCTAGATCAACGCTTTCCTTCGCTATTTCGTCGATATTTGGATTAATTTCTAAATCAAAAAGTTTAGCGGTCTTTTTGTCCTTAAAACAATCCATTTTTATAAAAGTAATTGATATTATATTTATTTTTAAAAATTTATAAATATAGTATCAATGTGTTCTAAATACCAAGTAGAATACTAATCGCTATTTGATGATTCGCTTGTCGTTTCTAATTCCTTAATCTTATTTATAAATTCCATTCTTTCAATATGTCTTTTACTTAATTTATGTTTTGGTCTTACTTTATTACATATCTCAATTCCACATTCACACATAAATCGTTTTTTACAATATGAATTAATGGTATTACGCCATCTTTCAGGGTTTCTAGTCCTATACAATTTAGATCGTTCAGCAGGAGTTAATGGCATTTTGGATTCGGTTTGATTATCCATCTTATATATACTATATACATATTATTTAAGTGGTTTAACGTATTATATAATTATAGAATTCCATAAATAATTCATTTTTTCCAACTTTTTTCAAGATCACTCTAACTATACATAAACTATACAACTATACATAAACTATACATTCAAGATTAGCTCACTCCTTCTTATTTTTATTACCATTATAATCATAATATTATTAATATATTATATAATATATATATAATGTATAGTTATGTATAGTATGTAGGGTATTTTGAAAAGAAAAACAAAAATGAAAAAAAAAATATAAATATATAAAAGAATTTCGGTGTATCGAAAAGACTACATTCTATACACAAGATTTCAAGAAGGAGTAATCTTACTGATTTAGATGAGAAAGTAATTTATTTTTACAAAAAATTTATGACGTAAAAATAAACAATACATTTTTGTATGGGTTCTATATCACGGAATTAAAAATTATCATTTTCACTTTCAATCTCATCGTCCGTATATGGAACATTTTCAATTTCATTACATTCTTCGTTAATATATCCTGCGTCTTTAAGATATTTCCTTACCACATCGTAGTTAATAAAATATAAAACTCCTAATTGTCCTCTTTTTTTTGTTATTCCTTTGAATTCTTTTATTTCCCTACCGAAATTAGTCCAATTCACTCCTCCGTTGTCGTGTTTTGTTATGTATTTTTTAGATCTCATAAACTGATAGTAATCATCGAATAATTCATTTGCACGTTTAATATCGTGATAATCGATGTCTTTGTGTTGTTTTAAAGGAAGACTAGATAATTCATAACATTTATTCTCTAACCATTTCGCCATTTTAGGAATATTAACTTGTTGTAAATCTTTGTATTCTTCTGTTATAACTCTATTTTTAACTGGACACCAATTAGTTAAATCTACATTTTTTAAATAGTCATAGAACGATCTAACTACTACATCATCATTCCATTCTTCTAATACTTTACTAAAAAATTCTCTATCTTGAATATGACGATTAGAACATTTGGTCACTAAAAATCGTCTATCACTTACTTCTATTTTTCCTGGTGTTTTGTTATTTGATATAAATATGTATCTTCCACAATTTCCTACCTTCATCATATCTTTACCTTTCGCTTCGAATATCAATCTTTCTTGTGTAATTTTGGTTTTAATATCATTGGAATTTAAGAATGTATCTTTACCTTCTGTTTCTTCTAGAACTACTAATAATTTATTTTTATTTAGATTAAATCGTCCTAGAATAGCTTCTGCGTTTGATGTTTGTAATGTATAGCGTTCGCCTAATATTTTTTTACCGAATTGTTCGAAAAACATAGATTTACCAGTTCCTTGTTTTCCCATAATAATCAATGCGGTTTCTGGTAATATTCCTGGTTTTTGAACTAGGTGGGCTAGATACTTTATAAGGTAATCATACATATCATCATTATCATTAGCAAGAAGTTTAATATTTTCTTTTATATATTTAAAATCTTTCTTTTCTTTCGTCATTACCTTTTCAATCTCGAAACTAGTAAATAAATTAAATGTATTTTTAGGACACGTTTTACCATAAGGTATAAAATCAATAGCGTCATACGATTTTAATTTAGGGTCTTTTAACCATCTATCTATAAATGTCTTATTATCATTAAGGACAACATTTTCCATATAATCCCTAAATTTATTCCTACCATAACAAGCAATAATATTATCATCATCTACTAGTTTTATATAATTAAACGGATTTAATAATTTAAAATGATATGCTTCAAAATATTTTTTCATTTTGTTATAACATTCATCATTCATATCTTTCATCTTATTTTTCAATTCTTTGATTTTCTTTTTCTTTGCACTAGCTTTAAGGTCTTCATCATTTTCTATCTTTTCGATTTCTTCTAACAATTTATCTCCTTCTTCTGTATTTTTGTATTTAATCATATTATTAATATTAAAAGGTAGTTTGAATAAATGATCTAGTTTGTATTTTTCTTCTGGATTAGAATCATAAGCCCATTTATATAATGTTCCCCAACCTATATCTTGGTCTGGTTTCTTTTCTTCTATTCCTTCATAAGTAAGTTTATTATATAATGCGTCATCATAATTAGGACATAATTTACAATAATTATCATAATTTTCGTAATCTTGAATACCCAAAATGTTAATATGTAAATAGGTTAATTTAATCCACCCACTTCTTTCACTGAAAAGGTTTTTATCGACTATATTCATATATTTCCAAAATTTAGTCACCAGTTTCTCATCTAGTGGTGGTTTATCTTCTTTTGTGTTTTGTGATATGGATTGTTCCTTAATAATCAATTTAGGTTTGGTTTCGTTTGATTTAACATTTTTAAAGAGTTTTTGTGGTGGTTTAGGTGTTATGAGTTCTTCATTTCCCCACATATACTGGATAAATGTATCTTCAATCGTTCCGTTTATAAGTTCTCCATATCTAGTTTTTTCACCTTTTTTATAGTTATATACACAACTCATTTTACCGCCATCACCAGTTCTATATACTGATGCGTCAATTTCAATCCATTTAGCGTAAGAACCTAAATGTTTCAATATATTAGTTCTTACTTCTCCCATACAATAAGTTCTAGTATCTTTCATATTTTTCAACTTATATTTTTTGTTTCTTAATGAAAATGAGATTTTAGCTGGTTTAGGATTTCCGTTAATACTATTTTTATAATTCCAAGATGAGCGATTAATAAGACAATAATCTTCATATTCTCCTTGTTGTAATAACTTTTCAATCGAATTAACAACTTTATCGAATTCTTCTTTTGTATCTGGAACAATATATTTATATTCACCATATTCATCTCTATACGATTTATTGTTTTCCTTAACTTTATGTGAATCAATATCCCAAAAAGGGTGGGTTTCCTTATCTGGAATTATCCATTCATAAAAAGGATTAGGTTCATCTAAATCGGCATCTGTTAAAACTCTAACTTGATCTGGACTAGTTTGAAGAGAATTAACTCCTAAAATATGTGGTGTTGTAGGTCTTTGAATATCGATAGTCATATCTCCGTTATATATAAACATAAGATTATATATTTAAGTATTTTTTCGTATTAAATATATAATTTTATCATACCATAATTACCAACCTTGTGAATAACTTTTATGACTTACATCATAGGTGTCTATCGAAGGCGTAATCATATATCCTCTTTCCGCTATTGTTTTAGGCATATTAGGTATTTTAATATCACTAGTAGGCACTGGGGTAGTATGTAAAATATCTCTTCCTACAAAATCGGCGGTTGTTTTACCTGCTTCAAATAAGGCGAATAAATCAGCACCTAAACCAATTGCAGCACCGATAGGAGCAAGAATTCCTGTTGAATCTAGTGCTACACCAGCAACTTGTGCTACTCCTTCTCCTACGGCTTCTGCTCCTGCGTCTTCAACTGCGGATGCCGATTTTCCTAATGCTTCTCCTACTTCTTCCGCTCCTGATTTAGGTTCTTTAACAAGTTCTGGAACTTCATTACCACCTCCTGATAAAGGTTTATAATCTTGTAATTGTTCTATCGGTGTAATATCACTTTTACCCATAGGTTGTAATTCGACTTCTTTACCTAAACCTAGACCTGAACCATCATCAACTCTTGGAACACTAGGCGGTTCAAAAGCATTTGAATTTTTATTCATAAATTGAGCGAATTCGTTTCCTTGATTTAATTCTGGAATTCCTTCTATTTTTCCAAAGCCTTCACCTTCAAAAAATTCATCTGCTTTTCCATCATTCATTCGATTAACTAAATTTCTTTCTTTTGGTGTTTTGTATGATAATGGTGGTGGGATATTTTTACCTGCCGAAAATGCCTCATCTAAAATACTAGCTCCTGCTTCTTTTCCTTTTTCGAATAATTGTCCTGCTTTCTTTCCTGCTTTAACATCTAGATCTCTTATGGAAAAATCATTATAAGGAACTCTTGCGTTATACATTTTAGTTCCGTATTTTTGTAATAAATCTTTTCCTTGTTTCATAGCGAATTCTTCACCAAGACTTCTTAATGTATCTAAATCTGCTTTCTCCCCTGCTTGAATATCTGCTTCTTTTTTGATTTGTTCCGCTTGGGCTTTAAGATTCATATACCTAGCTAGTTCATCATTATATAAACGACTTGTATCTGCGTATCCTTGAAATCCTAACGACATTATATAATAATAAAATAAAATAATTATAAATTAAGATTTAATACTTTCTGTTTGTTTAACTTCACCTATATTTATATTAATAGAATTTGTCATTTCTTGTTCTTGTTTTGTATTTAATTTAGTGACCTGCTCTATCGATTCAGCAACTTCTTCTTTATTACCTTTTAAACATTCTATCATCTTTGTTAAAACACAATCGCTTCCCTCAAAGCACTTTACAAGGCAGTCTGCTATTCCGTTGTTTTGTCCTCTTAAAAAAGGTAAAACTTCACTTACAATAAACATACTAGATACGACTGCAAGACTTATAATTAAATCTATACAACTTTCTTCTGGCGATGGACAATCGCAATTTGTAGATGTTGAACCGCTACTCATATTCATATTATAATATTATATATTTTCAACAGACTTTTTTTTTAATCGAATAAGTTTGTTTCTAATAGTAGGATCTTCTTCTAATATATCTGCGTGATAGTTTTGTTTATTTCTTGCGTTTTGTTTAGGGGTGACATATCTTAAATTAATAAGTTTATTATCATATCTATCTCTGTTAATGTGGTCTATCTGTAAAGGTTTATTCGTTTTAGGATCACAAGGTCTATCTCCTACAAAGCATTTCATTACTAAATAATGAGCTTTTATTCCTTGTCTTTTTCCATCAATATATAAAACATATCTTAAATATCCTCTTTGATCGTCGTGAGGGTTTATGATTTTTCCTTTACGATTCATAACTCTCCCTAAATCACTAACTAAATAATTATGGTAATTTTTCCAACTTTCAATATGTTCCATCTTTTTATAATTTCTTGATATAATAAATATGTAATTCAAACGAACCATAATATAGTATAAAAAAGTAATATAACATAATTAACACATACCATATCACCATAATTTAGTCCAACTATGATACAAGGGAGTATGAAAACGCTTCCAGTCTTGACTTTTTTTTAAATTACTAAATCTGTTTCTAAAATTACGTCTTCTCTGTTTATCCCTATGAGAAAGTTTTGGATATGCGTTCACCCCAGTTTTATCCTGATAATTTTCCATCGTAGGGTCACCAAAAGATATTTTTTTCGTTTTATTAGGGTCTTCTCTTGAAGTATAAATAGCATCATACATTTTCTTACTATTAGAACTCTTAACATACTTTTGAAATTTCCATTTTGATAAATCGACTTTTACCATTTTATATTTTATATGGATATAATATAAAATTATGAAAAAAACTTTTTATGTGCCTGTTTTATCACCTGTCGAAGAAGAAGAAGGAGAAGAGCAGTCTGTAAAATTTTGTCCCAAAAATACGAAACGAAATAGAAGGCGATATAAACGAAACATAAAAAGACAACGTAGAGCATATTTTGTTAAAGCAATAGAAAATAAAACATACGATACAGACACATTTTTAGATGATATTCACGATTGGTATTTTGCTTAATCTTCTTTTTTTTCCTCTGTTTTATCCTTCTTTGTTTTTCTCATTTGAGAGAAACGATGATAATGATCTGCCATTTTAGTAGCGGATTCTTTACTACTGAATGACTTCTTGGCATATTCTCCTTTATCCTTGTTAAACAACTTCCATTTATTCGATTCTTTATCGTATTCGACCTTGAATGGCATAATTCCTTGTATATATATTAACTCCTAAATTAAATTAATATATATTAAACGAATTATTTCAATAATGGAATTTTGTATTTTTCAACTATTTCCTTATCTATTTTTCTAGCTGCACCACCAAATAACACGCTATACAAGCGACTAACCCCCCATTGTCTTGCGGATACGTTAGGTCTAGAACCGCTAGAATAATATGCACCTTCACCTTTTTTTATAATCTCATTTAATCCCTTTGGACTAACCTTTAAAGTTTTTGATATATTAGAGATACTAGTATTGCCTTTGAAGTAGTCTTTTGCTTTTTGTGTCCATTTCGATTCTTTCGATTTGACACCTTTCAATTTAGGTCTATTACGTTTCTCTCTAATACTCTTAACTTGTTTCTCTTTTTGAGATTTAGTTAATGATGATGGAACATACTTTTTAGGTAATCCTGTATCTTTATCTTTACTTGACATTATATACTATAAATATATTATTTGTTGATCTAAACCAAGATTATAACATATAAACACACTATCGAACCAAGATGAATCTAAATCTTTACCATTCTTACTAAATTGTAGTCTTCTAGGTGGAATTAAAATACTTATATCTTCATCTTGATATTTCTCTCTAAAATACACTTTTGAAATTATAGAAATAGGGGAAATCATTATGAAAGGTTTATTTATTTTATGTAATGTATGAAAGATTTTCTTCTTTAAACTAAATGGTGGGTTTGATACGATTAGGTCATAATCATATTTCATATAATTTTCAAAGAAGTCTTCATCTTTATGTATCACATTTAAACCTAGGGATTTTAATATTTCTCCTGATTTTCCACTACAATAAAAAGGTTCATAGAGAGAAACGTAATTTTTCATATAGGGTAAAACCATTTTCCAAATCTTTTCTGTTGTTTCGTAATCATCATCTTTCTTAAATTTATTAGTTTCTTTATTTAATGTTAGTGAAGCCATTTATATATCATATTATAAAAAAGTATTTGAATTAACCTATTGTTTCGACAATTCCTTGATTAATATTCATTACTTTTTGATATAGACAGAAGAACCTAATAGTTCGATTTGATACTCTGTTAGGTGTTGCACCTGTTCCTGCGTCATTAGCAGTTAATCTTCCCTTTTCAGTATAAATAACTGGATAATTAGACATTTTGTGTCCAACTCCAAATTCATTTTCGATTTTATAACCTATCCAATGTTGAGTTCCTATTTCATTACTTTGAGTATGTGAATTACACAATCTAGTAGTGATATGTCTATCATTTATATTCATAGCTCCATCAGTTTGACTTGCTTGATTTTCAAAAGAATATAAGGCACTAGATAAAACTAGGGGAATACCTTCAACTTGATTAGCTTCGTGTCTTTGTAGTGATACATTTTTAAGTGGAATAGAATATACGTTGTTATTATCAATTCTAAAATTATATTCTTCACCTGTTCGTAGAGCCAGAGAATTATAATAACCTGATGTTAAAGCTTCAACTACATTCTCTTGGTCACTTGCTTTTTGAACTACGATTCGTTTTACTTGCTTACCTGATAATGGAATTTGAGCGTCTTTTGTAGTTGTTCCTGCATTTTCTTCATACTTAAAAAATGATTGTTGTGTTAAGACAGCATCGTAAGGAACGGAATAACCTCCCCTACTATAAACTTGGTCTTTAAGTTCTTCCATAAGCTCTGGATAATATAAAGTATCCATAACAAGAAAAACTTCATCTTCTACAATGGTGGATTTAAGATTATCTTTATCACTAACACCAACACTTGCACTTCCATTATACATAAATCTATGACCCCAAGTATCTGGTGACCATTCGATTACTATTGCTACTTCTCCTTCAATAGTAAATAAAGGAACTTGAAAACCGATAAGAGCTGGAATTAATTCTGCTAGACCGATTAAGAAACCTGGTGTTTCACTAGCAACATTCGAAATCAATCGTTTAGGTAGGTCATTACTTTGAATATAAGCATTATCTGGATTACCTAGATCCGTAGCGTCTATTGTGGATATACCAAATTCACTAGATTCTCTACCGATAGAACCATAAGGTGGTAAAAATCCTCTGGCGATTTTTGAATCTGGACTTGCGGAAGTATCTATTAAACCAGCACTACCTACAAAAGTGTCATTTCCTCCACTATGGACATTCGAAACACCTTGTCTATATTCATTAGAATAATGAAGTCTTCTATAAGTATGATAATGGTTTAAATCTCTCACATCACTTACTTCTGCTCCGTTGATAGTCATATAACAACGTTGAATACAAGATGCTATACCAGTAGATGTAGGTAGATATGATTGTGTAAAAAGAGTAGGATCGGCACTATCAACAACAATTTGTGCTAGATGAAGTTGGCTATTAGCATCTAAAATTCCTTGTTGTGGTAAAACGAATTTACAATAAGACTGGGAAATTGTAGTAGGTTGAAGAATGTCAGTCGAACATCGTTGATTAATAGGACGATTAAGCGGTTTGTTTATTAAAACTTCTGGAAGCTCACTCATTTATATATTTCTATATATATTAAAATATATAAATTTTAATTTTAAAAAACTTATATTATAAAAAAATGAATTAGGACATAATCGTCACCATACCATCTTTAAATAGAACTTGATTTTCGTGTTCGAAGAACAAAAACATAGAAGTAGCTGGAAATTCTTGATCTGCTGGTAATTCACTTTGGATACGTAGAGAGAAGACTTGATCTTTGAAATTAATACCATTAGAGAATTTATCATAAGATACACCAATAGAATAACAATTTTCCTTATCTACAAAATTAATAGCATACCTATCTCTATCGAATTTATTGCGTTGAGTATCACTTAAAGGATTTGATAATTCAGTTTCAAGAGATTTAAGGAAGTTATAAATCTCCCAGTCATCACGAATAGCATTAAGTTCAGTATAGTTCTTAACACTATCCGCAGTTCCTTTTGCTTGTGTTCCTTCACTCTTAATCTCAAAATCATAAGGAAGACGAACAGAAGAGCGGTCGTAAGTAAAAGAATTCATTCTAATATTGTTATTAAGAACTTGATTAGCTTTCCTATAAAGTAATTGAGGTGTCATAGAACTATTATAGGCATAGTTATTTAACCATTCACTAGGAACAAAATTACCGATACAAGCAGTAGTTTGTCTAGTATTAGGTAATGCAGTATAATTTTGTTGATTTGAAATAACAACGTTGTAAAAAGATGAATATGTTTTATAACTCATCATACCAGTTCGATTTGCCATAAGAGCATCTACCCCAGCTTGATTTGGCACTTCTGTATCAAAAGATAAAACTAGATCACTCCATTCGTAATAAGCACCTTGTGGGATTGTTGCGTTTTGATTATACCAATAGTTATTATGAATTACAAAACTATCTGGGGCAAGGGTGATAGTAATGATAAGACCATCAACAAGCTTCATATCGATATTTTGTTGAATAAATCCATCTAACAGAGGAATAGAGAAAGAAAATTCCTTATCACAATGTTTAGCTTGTGTAATCTGTTTTCCACAACCGAATTCTTCATCACTTCCATTAATATAATTATTAAAAGATTGGTTCAAAGGAACAAGAGAAGACATAAGACGATTATAATTTTTTACATTAGCATAAACAGAACCTTTCAAGTTTGATACACTTAAAGTATCAATACAAGAACTAGGGCCGATACGTCCATCAATAGAAAAAGCGGTGTCAGTTGGTTGTTCTGCTAGAAAGGTTGTGGCATTAGTGGGAAAAGCATTAGAAGAATTCAAAACTTTCATTTTACCATTAACTCGAAGTGTTCTTCCTAACATTACTCTGGGTAATGCACTAACTTGAAATACGACTTGTTGAAGACCATTACGACTTACCGAAAATACTCCATTAGCACCCAAATTTGTAGGTTGAAATTGTAAAACTTCTCTTCTTGTAGTCATTATAATTTATATATATATAAATAATAATATTTTAAAATTTATAAATTATAAAAATTTACTCTACATCTCTACAAAGCGTCCGTCCTTACTCACAACCAACCTTCTTAAACCTCCTACAAAGGTGACCATAAGTTTATTTCTTAAAGGATTTGAATATTCAACTCGAAGAGATGCATTTCCTGTTTGACTTAAATCATAAACACCTCCATACCTACCCAAAGCCCTACCTAAAACAAAGTTGTCTTTTTGATAATCGAGATTTTTAGGGTGAACCCTAATAGATGATAGAGCCTTCTCGAATTCGAATAAAGCTACTTGTTCTGTTTTAGGTATTCCTTGACTCAATTGTGAAAGTCTAACTTTTCTTGTAGGCATAAATTTACCATCTATAATATAGTTATAGTTAGAAGCATTATCGGTAATTGTTTCTAAATTGTTTTCATATACTGCGGTGTCTTTTTGATTATCTACTGGAAGGGTTAATAGTGATGTAGCCCTCTTATTAATTGTAGGAATGTTTAACTGAATAATCTTCTCACCTGCTAGAACGTTATTTCGATAAGTATCCATAGTTAAATAATCGAATTTAAGACCTTCTGCCGTATTCATTTGTTTCATCATAGAAGATATATAAGATTGTGGTGGTTGTGCCGTTTTCATTATAAATTGGACATCACTTAAAACTACTTTTGGTGTCACCGCAACATCTGCTAGTTTCATACCACAAGTATTTGTATATGCTATATTTGCTCCTGGTGATCCACCCCCTGGGCCTCCTGAAAATTCGCTTCCATTAGGATTACCTGCACCCCCTAAACCTACTAGAACAAAAATCGCACCACCTGAATTAGCACAAGATATAGCGGTTATAGTTCCCATTCTTTTCCATACTGGTGGATTAGCATTATTCCACCCCCATAAATCTTTACCTACAACTAGGTTTGATGCTCCTACGCATTGGTTTTTAACTGCTCTCATACCAGCATCAACAGCGGCTTGTGTAGCTGGAACTACTGCTGCATTTTGCCCATATCCTGGATTTACTTCCGCATATAACGACACCGATGTTAAAGGAGAAGCAGTATTAGATGTATCTATAATACCGAACCTACAAGAATTACCATCACCGATTTCTGGTAATACTTCTCCTGAACCTGATACAATACCCTCTGCACTCCACAATTCTAAACATTTTTCTGGAACGCAAGTGTCTATTTCAATTCTTAAAGAATCAACAACTGCTACTGGGAACAATTTATCACTCAAAGAACCGATTATACCTGAATAAAGGTGTAGAGCAACTTCAATAGTATTTGGATCACTAGTTGGAGAAGCATTTGCCACAAAAGTTCCTGTTCTTCCTGATTGGTAAGGGTTGTTAAATAATTGTGAATTATCCATAGTTCTAGCTGGAAGATTATCAAAATAAGTATTACCAAAATTACGACTAGTATATTCAACACCTTCTAAAAGACCTCTTTTGTGTTTGATAGAAGCGTTTTCACTATATAGATGAAGTTTTTCTGCCATTTCATTATAGTTTTGTAGGTTTTCGAGTGGTGTATTCATATTATCAGTAATTCTTACATTTTCAATAATGGAATGAAGACCACATTTATTAGAAAATCGAACTAGTGCTACGGCATCAGTGACCCTTACCTTGAATGTAAGTAGGGATTGTCTTGGATCAAAAAATGACTGACCAGCTTCTGGACTGATATGAAAGCGTATGGTTTCTCCTGCATTATAGGAACGTTGTTTATTAGAAGGTGCGTAGTTAGAACGGCTAGGGATAGATTTCTTAACCTCTTCTGCTTCAAAATCTAAATCGACACTCATTATATATTATATAATTATAAATTATTTTATTTTTTAACTAAATATTTAATTCAAAAATAAAAAATGAGAGAAACGTCCTTAATTAAAGTATTTTAATAAGTTCTGGTGACTGACATCGATTTACTTGGAATAGAATTAGGTAAAACTCCTTGTTCTTTTTGTCTAAACATAATGACTACTTCACTATCTCTAACTAATGCTTTTTGTGGTCTATTATTATCATCAGTTATATAAACATCTATTTTATTTAATTGTATTTCTTGAAGGTTATTTAGATCTATCCATACTGGATAAGGAGCTTTATCACAATAAAACCTATAAGAAGCCGTATCGTGTATTTGGTCTATACATAAAGTATTTACAATATAAATCGTTTTTGTAATACTTGATACGACACCATTAGCGGAAGTAATAGGAAGATTTGATATTTGTATATGATTTGAAAAAGCATCACTTCCTAATGTAATATCATTAGTAGGAATTAAAATTCTTGTGGATTCATCTCCTACTGATCCATCTAGTGGAATTTCTAATACATCATCATTACTTCCTGACGTAATAAAACCTAATTTATAAGCTAGTTCAACTGCTGGTTCTCCTACTTCAAAAACTTCAACACCATTCGAATTCATAAACACTTTCAATAAATCATCTTTAACATAATAACTTCCTAACCAATAATTATCATCTTTAAGAACTCCACTAGTATTAAATGGACTAGGAAGTGGGTTTCCTATATATTCTGCGTTAATTAATTCTTGGCTTGTTTCATCTGGGTTCGATGGTTGTGTAAGATTTAATCTTAATATTCCTAAATCTTCAAAACCATCAAAAAACTTATTTTGTTCGTAAGGTGCTGATTGTCTTCCTCCTCCATTATTATTATCTCTAAAATATCGATTTGTTTCTCTTGGATCATACCAACCTTTTGTTAAAGTTCTAGGGTGGTCTGTATTGTTTCCTGCTGCAATTATATGTTGTGCTAGACATATATCGCCATTTGTAGTAGGAAGAAAGTATTTTAATTCATCGCTTACGTCCATAGTTGCTAGTAAGCACCATTTATCTCTTGGATCATTTTCAATACCAGCAATAGCAGACACTGCGGTAATTCCAATATCCCAACCTAATTCGCTTGGGTTTCCATCACTGATAAATTTGAATTTAACATATCTTGCTCCCATATTGTATTGTTGTCCTACAACTCCACCTAATGCGGTGAACCTTGTTAAATCTTTGGGTAATACCCACCCTCCATTTGACGCTGGGTCGTCCCACGCACCATCATTAATTAATTCTCTATCATCTGGGTCTGCTCCGTTTTCTGGACTATTTACATTTTTCATTACTTGAAAGCCGTTCAAAGCAATATTATTCCAAGTAATTCCATCATCGCTGGTTTGAATTCCTAACCTATCATACATAAGAGTAGTGCTTTGTTCGAATTCAAAATTATTAAATATAAGAACGGCGTTTGTATTTAATGGTGCTTTAAAAACAATGTTATATGTCTCATTGGGAGAATAAGGGCCTCCTGCACCTCCACTATCATAAAAGGTAGTTTGTGAAGTAATATCCACCTGTGTTCCTGTTGTGATGTTGGTTAATCTAATTTCTTGTGGATTGTTTGGAATTGGTGGTGCTGGTGCTGGTAGTTGGTAAGGTTCATAAGGTGTATCAGTTGCACTATCATAAGTTCCAGCAACTCCTTCTGTTGAAAGAGTAAATTCTATACACATTTGACATTTATTTATCCATCTCCATCTTAAAAATAATGCAGCTGCAAGTGGTATAGAAGACCTTGTTGTTGAAGCTACATCATAAACGTTAATCATATATTTATCATTTGAAAATGCGTAAGGTGTATCTGGTGCGGTGTTTATACCTTTCGAAAGAGAACGAATTGATAAAGGATTTCCTATATCTTCATATTGTGAATCTGTTAGACTACTTTCCCAATCTAACATTTTAGCTTGTATAACTAAATCTTTATCAGTTCCAGTTCCAGTTTCTCTAATATCAACACCAAAAAGGAATCTAGCATCGGCGTGTATTGGATCATCTGGATCTGGACTAGCATTTAAATCGCATAATTCCATCCATCGTCTATATTGTGTGATTATATCTCTTGCTAGTGTTTCACCATCTCCTTTTGCTATTGCTTGGTCATAACCTCTTTGTCTTATAAAAGGTTGTGAATGAACTCCTATACTACAAGGAACTAATCCTGTAAAACCGATTTCATTAGATGGAACAGCGGAAGTATCCCAGTGAAATTCGGCATCAGTGACCGATGCGTTTGTATTAGTCCATAAAGCATAACCTCCTGATGGTGTAGAAAAACCCCCTGGAAATATATGACCTCCTGTATTTGATTGTTGTGGGTCTGTTGATGGTGTTATTGAACCGCAAGATTTTTTAATTCCTACTCCTGATATAGTTGAACTCCAAGCTCCAACATTATAACCTGGTAAAGGTGTTCCTGCTTTTAGTTGATTCCATCTTCCCCATAAAGAACCATCTAAACCAGTAGAACTAAAACCAGTATTATAAAAATTAGCACCACCTTCATAAACCCTATTTCTAGCGTTAAAAAGATTACTTTCAAGACCAACTCTAAAACCATAATTATTACCATTAAAAAAACTAGCACCATTTGGAGCTAGTGATGAACGCATAGTTGAATCAGCTTGAAATTTAGTATCTACTTTATCGGTAAAGTTTAGACCATTAGGATAAGTTCCTCCCCCAGAACCTGAAAAATTATAACTAGGATTAGTTCTACAAGCATTAAAATAAAGATTGAATTGATCTTCTGCTAGTCGAATTTTAGTTCTTAAAACAGCTTTATCATTTGTAGGATCGTGAAGTAATTGAATTCCAGAATTAGATACAAGTTGCGTTTCTCCAAGTAAAACTTGATTTTCATATTTAGTTCCAGTATAATCGCCATCCATACCGAATTCATTAGCGGATAGTGCATATTTATTTAGCACCTCTGTCCAAGAACCTATATTATCACCTGATTTTTCGAACATCAAAGAAACTGGCATATTCAATACAGCTTTATCTTCATTAGTAGTTTGAAGATAAGTAATAACATCGCTCATATCATCAGCTTGACTACTTACGTGGAATTGTGATGATACATAAGCAATTTGACTATTAGGAGGTATTTTTAATTCTTGTGTCAAGTAGTTAGAGAAACGATAAGGTTCATTAGGATTATTAAATCCTGGTTGAACTTTGTTGTTTGAAGATTTTAAAAACACTAAACTCATTTTATTATATATTCTTATAATATAATAAAATGGATAAACTAAAAATTAAAAAACTTTTAAGAAAGAAAGTAATTGAACCTTCTAAAAAGGAGAAGTTAGTTAAACCAATAAAGACTGATAAATTAGGTTTTCGAGATGAGATGACGGAATGGATTGCGGAGAAAGAAACATTAATAAAACCCCCAAAGGCGATAAATAAACATAATGATGTATTTGGATAGGTTAATATCTACAATTGATAAAAGTATCCTTTCTCCTCATCTTCCTCCTCATCTTCCTTTTTATTCTTTAACGCTTCTTTCTTCTTCTTTAACTTTTCTTCTTTGAGAAATGCTAGATATTCTGGAAGACAATACTTACATATATGTCTTCCATAACCATCGAAATTATATAGTCCTAATCCTTTCACTTTTACTTCTTCACATATATAACAAATTCCCTCAAAACGAAACATATCGTATCGTATCGTATATTAGATACTATACCATATCACGAACCCTTTAAGTAGTTTTATAATATATATAAGAGTTATATCACGGCGTTTCTCTCTATAAAATTTTAGAATGAAACGAAATGAA
>WLWH01000794.1_pt1 | contig 24704 bp, 35 predicted proteins | sample 6712741 | NCBI WGS metagenome assembly WLWH01 (sample SAMN12718694, study PRJNA515312) | sponge metagenome | isolation source: marine sponge | host: Mycale hentscheli | place: New Zealand: South Island, Marlborough, Capsize Point | collected 2003-05-01
GTAACCGCTGCGCTTAATGCACAGATTGCGAACCGTCGTGGTTAATATCTGGATCTTCTTCGACAGATAGTTGTACTCCAACCCCACCGAATAACTTAATCATCTCGTCACAAAGATGCTCGGCATCTTCTAGGATCTCATCATCACCCGTTTCGGCGGCAAGATGCAATGTCATGCCCACAAGTTCCATAAGATGTTTGACTTGCACAGGATGCATTTCTCTTAGACCGACTGTTTTAATCTTTTCTGGTTTCATTCGATTTCTCCCCAATTATTTTTGAGTTCATCGTCTACTTTAGAGGGGACTCTCAAGACATCCGACAACCCGTTTTCCATTATGTGCTTGATGTTGTGCGCTTGATCGTCGCCCTCTACTGAGAAGCATAACTCATCATGCACCGTTAGCATAGGCAAAAGTCCTTCTTTGTAGCAATCTGCCATAGCTTTTTTAGTTTGATCCGCAGCTGAACCTTGGATCAATTTGTTTAACGCCTTGTAAGTAAAGGCTCTTCTTAGAGGTTGACCGTATGTTTTCATGGCCTCCTCGTATGGTAATGGTTTCTTATACCCAAAGGTTCGAGGCTCCCAAAGATGGAAGCGGCACCGCCTACCCAACAGGGTTCTAATATGTCCAAACTTATCTGCCTGTCTACTCGCAATGTCCGCAAGGTTCTTAACAAACGGAACCTTCTCTCTGTGTGTATCCAGTAAATCCCCTGCTTCTTCTGGTGATATATCTAACTGCGCTGCCAGTTTACCTTTGCCCATGCCATACATGATTCCCAGGTTTACAACCTTGGCTTCCTTACGCTTGATCCCTGCAATGTCTGCCACCATCTGGTGTAGATCCACATCACCTGTGTTGTATTCGTCAACAATCTTATCGACAATCGGGTGCTTGTATTCACCCTTCAGGCTTGCCGCAAAGTGCACCAGTAACCTCGGCTCTTGGCTTGAGTAATCAAACGACCCCCACTTGCACCCTTGCTCTGGTATAAACAGACCACGAATTAGTTTCTTGATCTCAGGATCTCGTGCCGGAATCTGCTGAAGGTTTGGGTTTGAACTAGAAAACCTACCCGTCACGGTGCCTCCGTCATCGGATCGTAGCTGATGGAACTCGCAGTTGATCCTACCGTTGTGCGAGTGCTTGATGATTGTATCTATGAACGTGCTATCTGCCTTGTCAAATTCACGTAGCTTGACGATCATTTGTGCAATTGGGTGGGCATGTGCATTGAGATACTGTTTGGTGAATGACGGTGCCCCTGCTTCAGTCTCAGGGTACTTCAGTCCTAGCTCCTCGAACACCGCAGCTACAGATGCAGCCGCCCATGGTTCTATCTTGATCTTTGTCTGTCGGTGGATCTCTTCCCTCAGTTCTTTGCCCTTGGCTTTGAGTAGAGTCTTGGCTTGATCTGCCTTGTCTAAGTCCACACGCACACCTAGCTGACGCATGTCACACATCATAGGTATCAGGCTAGTCTCCAAATCCCAGATGTTCCATAGGTCTTGCTTCTCCAGTTCTATCTTCAGTCGCTCCCACAAACGCAGGGTCATGCCTGCATCCTGTTCAGCATACCGTCCAACAAATTCAGGTGGTAGCTTGTACATCTCAGCCTTGGGATCAAAGCCCCACTCTGCTGCTGCAACACGTAGGAGTTTCTCATCCTTGCGTTCATCGAGGTAGTCTCTGCCAAGATTGTTCAGGCTGTATGACCAACGGTTCTCGTCCACCACCGCACCAGTAATCATGGTATCGATGATCCGACCCTCTACCTTTATGCCCTCGGCACGTAACCAACCCAGATCATACGTGGCGTTGTGCATGATCTTGTCTATGTCTGGTGTTGCCATCTGTTTCTGTAGCCATCGGAGTGCAATCTTTGCATCCATGTTGTGACCGTTCTCATGTCGGATAGGAAAGTATCCTTCCCAATCTCCTGCTGCTACGGCTATGCCTACGATGTACCCGTCCTTACGCACCCATCCAGGGCCAAGCTTAATTAGATTCGGGTCACATGTCTCAAGGTCAACGGCTATCTGTTTGTAGCCCGTCAGGTCTGGAAACTCTGATGGTATATTCCATGTCAGTTCCTTACCTTGGTTCATCTGCTTGGCAATGATGTAGTCTTTCTCAAACATCTCAGTCTGTTTCATTATCAAACTCCGCACCCAGTGCACTGTATCCACACTTGTCGATCCACGAATCCTTGTGGTCTATCGTTTCTAACAAGCGACAGGTCTTCACCCAGTCCATCATCAGAGCTACGTGCTTGGCTGTAATCTTACCGTGGGTGTTCAGTGCATCAGTGACTATGACATTCCATCCCGTTGCTATCCTGTCAAAGTTATCCTTGGCATCACCGTAATCCTTGGCTCTGTTACCATTGATCAACTGCTTCGCCGTATCCAAGTAATCGTTACGTTTCATATTTCGTACCTATATTTTTTATCTGACTCAATTAGGTAGAGGTTTTGTTTTGTTCTTGTAACGGCAACATAAAATATTCTGTGCTCGTCCTCGGGATGTTTACCCTCTACGCAGTTCTTGGTGGATCCCAAATACACCGCTACGTTATCGTCTTCCCCTCCTTTCATAGCGTGGATCGTTGATAACTTGATCCTCGGTTGCTTATATATACTCTCTCCTCTGCGCTCGATGGCGCGGATGTATATCTGTTCTTCCTCTGACAGACGCACCACGTCCATCGGGTGTGTGTTCTTCGGGGATAAGAGTCCATAGTCGGACGCTAGATCCTCCCATGTCAAGGGCTGCTCTGGATCAGCAGCGTCCAGTAACTTAGCTGACCCTCTCTTGACTACAGGATTGTCTCCTATCTTCGGCACAGTTTTATAGAACTCTTTGATCCGTCCAAGGTACAATGCCCTTCCACTTACCAGGTCTGCCCACGTAGCCATGGCATCCAACTTCTTTTGTGAGACAGACGCATGACCCTTACGGCTGAAGAAATATCCTGCATCACTCAGCGACTCAGCTATCTCTTTCACAAAGCTGTTGGTTCGAGCCATGATTGTCCATGACCCTTTGTCCAATGGTAGATTCCAAAGGCTACCCACAACCTTGACCATACCCTCGTCATCCTTGGGGAAGAACTCTTTCTCCAGTCTCCCTGGTATGTGGTCAGAGATACGCATAGCAAGCCTCCAGACGCTCTGTGGTAAGCGATAGGACTGGTTGAGTACTTCGACATGGTCAGAGGATTCAATGAACCTCTGAACGTCTACAGAAGTCCAACGGTGGATTGCCTGATCGTCATCCCCTGCAATCAGAACTTCATCCGCAGTCAGTGCCATCTTCTCTACCATCGTCCATTGCAACGGTGTCAGGTCTTGGGCTTCATCCACAATCAACAGATCAAGGTTGGGTGTTTCACAAATCTCTATGTACTTGGAGATCATGTCAGTGAAATCTATTTTGTTTGTCTTGAGTTTATATTCAATTAATTGATTATGAATCTGAACCAACTTAGAATAATCCAAAGTGTAGTCTTCTTCGTAGTTATACTCAAAGTCCAAGGACTCTTCCCGATAGATTGACCGCATGATAATCTGTAGATACTTGGCTCCCGATCCTCCTATCGGTGGTATCGTAACACCATCGTCAATGGAGGTGGCATCTGCTCCATCAAACGCCACCCCCAACATGCGACCAAGAGCTTTATAATCCTCTCGGTCCATGACATCAGTACTCTTCAAGCCCAGTCCGTGATAACCAGTGGCATGGAGAGTTCTGAAATGCGGAAAGTCATTCTTAGTCAGGTTGAACTTAGCACATGCTCGATCAACAAACTCCCCGATAGCTTTGGTAGTAAACGATACCACACCTATACGGGATGGGTGTACCCCTTCTTGCAGTTTCTCCTGCACTCTTTCGATTAACGTGTAAGTCTTACCACAACCAGGTGGTCCAAGTATCAGGGTTGCATTAGGTATCACGACGTTTCTCCAACCACTGCTTGATTTCTTCCCGATCCCACCGACTCGCTGCACGTTGAGCGTCGGCGTTGCCAAGCTTGTAGGGTTTAGGAAAGTCCCCGTCGTTCACCCACTTGTATATGGCAGACTCGGATACACCGAGCCAGTCTGCTACATCTTTAGCTTTCATAAAACTAGAACGGTATGTCATTATCTATCTCCTGTACTGGCAGATCCATTTCATTGTTCTCAAATGATGGCACCCACCAAACTCTCACCGTGGTTCTTGATCCGTCTTCCTTGTTAATATTTTTGTGACCATGACATTCATGGTTGTCATTAAATCTCTTCAGTTGTTCCTGCACCTGTGCCCTGGTGTACGCTGTAAACCTTCTGTTAAATAAAAACTCCATCAGCCCTGCTATTGTAAAGGATGTATACCCTTGGTTATCTGTCCATGGTTTACCTTGCAGCATCTCCTCTGGGTGCATAGCACGGATCCTACTGGTACAGAACTGACGCAACAAAGCTTTGAACTCTCCGAACACGGTTAGTTCTTCCGGCACCTCGGACTTAACTCCCTCTGAGTACAGCTTCTGTAGTAGCTGTTGCCACTTAGCAGGGCGAATAGTCGGAGGCACAAGTTGTTCTTGCTCCATACATGCACGTTGAAACAGACTTTGGTTCTGTAGCTGCTCCGTGTTTAACTGGATACGTTTCCCTGCCACCGTTAGAAAATACAGGCGCGGTTCCGATAGGATGATCTGCAAGCTTCCGATCTCAAGAGACTCGGCCCCTGCATCTCCGACTCCATACTTTGTAGACAGGCACAGTTCCTTGTCACAGAAACTTTTGAACGGCTCCTGTTCGCAGGTATAGAAGTATTCTTTTTTCTCCAGGCTTTTCTGTAATGCCAGAACTTCTTTGGCATCGAGCGGTGGAGAACACAGGGTCTGGTTAAATGTTTCCATCTCTGCTTTCCAGTTGTCACTGTGCTTCATCCGACAGTACACACCGATCATGAACAGTTTCTTGTTGCGTTCTTCTCCAGTCGCGCCATCAGAAAACAGATGTTGCAAGCAAGGAGGTCCGTCTTTGAAATACTTTCGAGGCTTCTTAGTTCGACCTTTCTCAAGTACAGCTACTGAGGTTCGCCTGATCTCTATGGCATCCAAGAACTCTTTCAGTTCCATGGCCTCAACCTTATCATTGAAGCAATACCTCTGTGGTATCTCAGCATTATAATAAGGGAGGTTAATAAAGTTCCCGACATCTCCACGTTCAGACAGGATCTTATCTTGCTTCGGGAATATCTCACAGCCACTGTGCCCCAAGGCTACAGCCATCTCTAGTAAATACTCTCGGACAACTTTGGCTTGCTCGTATTCTTCCAAGAACAAATACAGATGTGCTCCACCTGACTTGGATCTGCAATGCAGCAGCGGTAGCTTCTGTCTTTGTATTCTCGCTTGGAGTTCGTTGTGGTCTAGATCATATATGTCTATGTCCAACGCACCCCACTTGCACTTGTTATCTTCGTTAATCGGGATTGCCCCGACACCCTGCTCACCTTGGATGTGTCCTTGCATAAGTTCTAATGTGAGCGGCTCCCGTACAATACGACTCTCAGCATCGGCCTTGCCATTGCGACCAATGCGTCCAACTGTAGTGGTGCCATGCGCAACCTTCGATCCTTCAAAGGCTGACAGCATTCTTTTATGAAGTGACATGCTCGACTCCTGTTGAGATTAAATGGGGGCAGAATAGGAGTACTGCCCCCAAGACTGTAAGCTAGAAGGGGATTTCGTTGTCCTCATCTATAGAACCGTCATGAGCATCTGGTTCCTTAACAGCCTTAACCTCACCCGCCATGATCGACTCACGGAAAGCTTTAGCTTCCTGTAACAGATCACGAGAGTTAACCAGGTTAACCTTGGATACTTGGTAGTTGCCCCACGTACCTTGGTCATTGGTTTCTTCAGTCGTGGATAGTTTCCACATGGTGGCATACACCGCAGGAGTAACCATTGCTCCTGTCTTTGGGTGCTTAACCTTTTGCATTGCAATCTGTGTCTTCCAACGACGGCTCACCTTCAACTGGCTTGACTTCATGTCGATCACCGTTGGTTGAAATGAACCATCACCGTCAACAACAAGACAGTAATGCTGATCCGACTTAACAAGTTCGTGACCATTGGGTAGGATCTCTTTTGATCCTTCTCGTGTAGTCTTGGTCAAGACTGGATCGTTTGCAGGAATCTCACCTTGAAACCCACCGCCTTGTTCACGCGGAACAAACTCAAGGTACTTGGTAGTCTGGTAACAAGGAATCACTGTGACCCCTTCTTCACCTTCCCAATACTGATTGGTCACTGTATTAAACAGATCCCCTTGAGATGCACCGTCGATGAACTCAGGCTTCTTCTTGCTGAGTTGTGGTGACATTGCCTGTAAGATCCGAACAAACGGTATCTGCATCTCGGAACTGTCAAAGGATGCACCTTCTCCTGCTGTTTCAAAGATGTCTTCCATTACATCGGTGCTTACTTCCACACCTTTAACTGCTGCTACTGCATTAGCCATTACGCTTTCCTCCGTATTTCTGCTGCGTTGTTGATGTATGCCCCGAACATATCGAGGTCTATTGGTCTACCATCCGTGACACGTTCTTTCACAAACGCTTTCAATGTGGATGGATGTACATGGGTCTTAGTCCTTGGATCAAAGCCCTTCTCATGCAGGATACCTACAACGTCCCCTGCTAGATTGTCTTCGCCCTTGCCAAACGAACAGGTCACATCGTTCTTTATGATGTCATCCAATCCATTCTCACGCAGCCATGCGAATGCTTCTTCCTTGCGTTCCGATGGTATCGATGCATGTACAATCATCTTACGTGTGACAGTCAACCCGTCCACGTCTACCCGATCCATACCCATCTCATCCATAAGTGCAGGAATGTTTTCAGTTGAAAGCTTGTGCTTCTCTAGCTTGACGGCTTTCAAATGCTGTTCCGCGTCCTCGATTTGGTTCTCGATGTCACGCAGCTTGCGAACAAGATCACTCAATTGTCTTCCTGTTCCAGTATCGACTTGGGAGAGTGCATCTCCTTCGTCAAAGTAGTCTTCAAATATTTCATCCATAAGTTTTCTCCTCTTCAGGACTGGGTTGACAAACCATTTTGCCATCCGTAAGGTGGACTCTACTGGAGATATGTGATGACTGTCAAGTACAATTTTAAATTAAAACCATTTGACCATCAGCTTGATGCGTTACGCAATGGTGTGCACCGTAAAGAGTACGGTTACTTCATGGAGATGGGAACTGGCAAGTCCAAAGTTCTGATCGACAACCTGGGTATGTTGTTCCTCGACGGGCAAATAAACTTTGCTTTAGTCCTCGCACCAAAGGGTGTGTATCGAAACTGGGTAGCCAAAGAAATCCCAGAGCATATGTCTGATGACATACCACATAGAGTAATCCGATGGGTCGCATCTGCCAACAAAAAACAAACAGAAGAAATGCGATCAGTCAAAGATAACTTCGCAGGGCTGACGATCTTTGTCATGAACGTGGAGTCTTTCTCCACAAAGAAAGGTCAGACAGCAGGCGAATGGATGGCTCGTACATTCGGTAACTATGGACTGATTGCCATAGACGAATCAACGACGATCAAAAACCATAAGGCTAAACGAACCAAGGCACTCCTCAAGATTGCCTCACAGTTTAAGTATCGACGGTTGCTGACAGGTTCACCGATAACCAAGTCACCCCTAGATATATATTCACAGACAGAGTTCCTCCGACCAGGACTCATGGGTCATGAATCTTTCTACACATTCCAAGGTAGGTACGCTGTACTGCAACGCAGATCCATGGGTGCCAAATCTTTCCAACAGATCGTCGGCTACAAGAACCTCGATGAACTGACAGAAAAGATCGATACCTTTTCATACAGGGTGCTCAAGAAAGACTGCTTGGATCTACCAGATAAAGTCTACACCGCCAGGTACGTGACGCTTACCGATGAGCAGTTTAGAATGTACTCATTGCTACAACAACAAGCCATGCTTCTATTCGAGGATGGCGAGATTGTATCTGCACCCGCTGTAATTACCCAGATGCTACGCATCCAACAGGTTCTATCTGGGCATTTGAAGACTGACGATGGCGAGATGAAATACTTCCCGTCACGCAGGATGGATGCACTCAAAGAAATCTTGGAAGAGCACGACGGCAAAGTAATTATCTGGTCACGATTCCGATACGACATAATACAGATAACTCAAATGCTGAACAAAGAGTTTGGTGAAGGGTCAGCTGCTGCATACTACGGGGACACAACAGACGATGAACGCCAGTCTATCGTGCAACAATTCCAGACCCCCGGTTCTCGGCTCAGATTCTTCGTGGGCAATCCTGCCACCGCCGGATACGGACTGACTTTGACCGAAGCAGATCTCGTGATATACTATGCCAACGACTTTAACCTGGAGACACGCATTCAATCCGAAGATCGAGCACACCGCATTGGTCAAAAGAATAATGTGACATACATAGATCTAGTATCGGAGGGCACAATCGATGAGAAGATTGTCGAAGCTCTCCGCAATAAGATCGACATCGGAGCACGAGTGCTAGGAGAAGAGGCAAGAGAGTGGCTGACTTTGACCCCAAGAAGATAACTAAGATAATGGAAGAACGTGCAACTGGATACGCTTCCCGCGAAACAGCAGCTAAAGAATTATCTGAGATGACAGGACTAAGCTACGATGTAGCCAAAGCATTCTGCTCCAACCTCACACCCAGAGGGTCAGCAGGCATAGCCGAAGTGCGTGGGTATAAAAAAGGTGAATGGCCTAAGAAAAAATAAGGGAACGTATGGAGCAACGTCCCCTTTAGTTTCGAGCATATCTAAACTTTAGCAGATTCAAAAACTTTTGCATACTCTTTTCTAATTATGACCGACAACTGTCGCGTCATGCTCCTTTGATCCGCGTTTGCTAACGCATTAAGCATGTCGTGATCTTCTGGTAACAGCGCCACGTTGCAGTACTTGCGTTCTTCCTTCTTCTTAACCATCTTCTTGCTCCTTTATTGTAGCACAGTTATATACTACTTGTCGGTAGGAAGCAATATGTATGCATCTACTTTTGTAAATGTCTCTGGCATCTTCTCAAGGATGGCAAGCACCTCAGTATGATCCATCTGTAACTCTTCCGATATCTCTCTCGCAGTGTATGCAACTCCTGTCACATCTCCAGAAGCATACTCCATGTATTCAATCATGGCATTTGCTTTTCTATCCACCGATACATGGGTCATGTCCAGGTCAAGCTCTATCGGCTCAACTCGCATAGCTCTCCACGGTATCTGTTCGCGTTTGTCTGGGTAGTTTGGCAACAAGAATGCATCATAAGAATCCCCAGGTTCTACCTTCATTGCATTCACAAGACGGGCATTCATAAACACTTGCTCACCTTGTGGATTAACTGCAAACCCACTACCAGTATCCGTTATGTATTCAACAATTATCTGCTGCTTCCTTGTGTTGCTTATATCAAAAACGTGGGTCATATATTTCTCCTTTACTAAACTTCTCTTTGTATTCTAGAATCTCACGAACTAGAGCCTCGATCCTCGGATCTTGCGGGTTGTCCCACTCTATATCGTCAAGTTCTTTTTGTTTGTTTCGTAATAATTCTGCTATTGAATCTAGTCTCTCGTCCATTTATTTTCCTTTTCGGGGGCGGGTTCTCGGTTGAGTCTCGTCCTCACGAGGAAGATCAAACCTATTGATTAAAATAATTACGTCTACCTCATCCATTTGTAATGCTTCCGCAATGTCTTCCCTTTCCATGCCGTGCTTTAACAAGTTGTTCACCGTCATGGCAGGCTTGGACAATTGCTTTCGTCTAGGGGACGACGTACCTTTGTTCTCTTGTACATTTGCAAAGATCCTCGGGTTAGTCTGCATATCAATTTCATTCTGCGCTTTCCACGCCGCAGCGTAGTACTCTTCAAACGCTGTAGTGTGCGGTATCTTAATCATATCTTCACTCCGTTTGTTCTAAGTTTAGACACGAAAGATTTTAAGTCCTCTCGTGCATAAAACAAATCTTGCTGTATGTTGGGTCGGGCATCGAACCGATACAGTTCTTCTTCTAGTTTATTCACTTGCTGTTTTAAGAAACGATACTCAAACTTCTGTGCAGGGCTTAGTGATTCATCCCCCATCACGGTCTTGCCCTTGGCTTGACCAGTTTGTTAGATGCAACATCAGTACCCTTGCAATATATCAACACCGAATCATGTTGGTTTTCCATGATGGCATACATAGCTTCCTTGCTATGACTACAAGCGTCATAGCTAGGAAACAATATGTTGTGTGTCGTTTGTTCGCCTTGGACAAAGTAAGTCAAGACCATAAACGTGAAGTATTTAAGCATCCTTGACCACCTCCCACACGCCCTCGGCTCCTGCGTCTATATTAGTATCCCTAATCAAACCTTTGTTGTGCAAAGCAGATAGCTGCGGACGCACAATCGATAGCTTCAAACCCATCCGGTCTGCGAGTTGCCGAGCGGTTCCTGGGCCTCGATCGAGTTCAGCCAGGACTTGCTCCTTCCGAGTAAGTGCCTTGTTGTTTTGTTTCTTGCTAGTTAGCTTCTTCCAAAATTCTTTGATCATTTTCTACTCCTCTCAATGATTGAGTGATTTCTTCTAATGGTGTTAAGTCTAACCCAAAACTTTCCGCACATCCACGATAACGTGAAAGCCACGCAGCCATTGATGTTGCGGCCTGTCTTCTGAGTTCCTGTTGATCGTCTTCATTGTCAGGATCAAAAGCCACGTAACCACCACCATTCTTTCTATTCTCTCTAGGAGAAATCAAAGCAGGATACTCTCTAGTCTTTATTATAATCGGAAGTTGATCTTGTTCTTGTGATTCTTTGATCACGATCCTCAGTCCACTTGCCATCTGACGAGCCAAACCAATTCGATATTGTCTCGCAGCTTCTACATCATCCATACCATAAAACCATTCGTAAGCCTCATGATCAGGCTCTTCACCCAACCAATCCACAAACTCATGTGGCACAAACATATTGCGACCTGACGCCGCCAAGTATTCGTCAATAATTCTTTGACGTTCTTTCTTTGGAAAACCAGCCATATTTTTTCTCCTTTATTAGCTGTTAATTGACCGCCGTACCGTGACCATGACGCACCGAGATACACCAAAACTTAGCGGACCGAGCCGGACCATGACCGCCTTGACATCCCAAGCCCCAACATAACCGCCTAACCCTAACGGATCCCGACATGCCTCGACCGCCTTGACCTAACGGAACTGAACTTGCCCGACCCCGCCGTGCCTTGACCGCCTAAACATACCTTAACCCATCTCAACTTTCGTTGCCTTGCCTTGACCGCCTCGCCTGACTGGACCCCGACCGAACACACCTGACCCCGACACACCTCGACCGCCTTGACCAACCTGACCTCTCCACGCCCCGCCGAAAGCTGCCCTGTCTTGACCGCCTTGACTCAACATGCAATATCGCACCCAACCGCACCCAGACCGCCGAACCAAACCGGGACCGACCTGAACAAACCCTACCCAACCGGGCCGGGACCGCCTTGACCCGCCTGACCTTACCTTAACGTCCCAAAACACAACGCATCCCGTCGTAACACACCCAGACCGCCTCGCTGCGCCGTAGCACACCAAAACCGACCCCGCCTTGACCGTGTAACCTTGACCAAATAGATGGGGGCACTTGGCCCCCGATCCTTTTTTATTTTATTCCGCAGCTATGAGAGTAATGTCTCTTCGTGCCCGTTCCTCATCCAAGAACTGCATCAACTCATTGGTCTGCTCGTCAGCATACACTGGATTATCCAAAGCCTCTTGCTGAACATCGCGTCCCTCTTTCATGAGTTCATCCCACTCGTTCTGGTAGTCGCCCATGCTGTCTTCTGTCAGCACCTCAAACGTACCAAACGAACCACGCCCCTTCTCCTGTCGGAAGTCTCCAATTCCAACAATCGAGCCTGCGTTCGTCAGCAACGATACAATCGAATACTGACTGAGCGTCGGCTGAACATAAGCAATGTCAACCTCCGCACACCACCGAGGTAGATACGCACGAGTTCTCATGTCTGGAGTCTTGTTCATGTCCGCAGATCGAACCATGTCAATCTTTAGTTGCGGCTTTCCCCAGATCTGAACGTGGGTTTGTGGTAGAAAAATCAACCGCTGAACACTGGTCTTGGTTATGCCGTCCGTTTCCAATGCCGCCGTCGCCATCGCGCCCTTGACCCCTGGAGCAGGAAAACATAACAAAGTTTCTCCAAATGATTTCTTGTACACCGAATCTCGGAACTCCTGTTCTGGGTTGTGTTTGATCTCCTTACGTTGCGCGGCTGTCTTCTTGCCGCCACCGATTAAAAGATCACGCATGGCCTTGCTGCTCATGCTGTTGAAATATAATGGGGTCGTGCCCATCATACGAAGCTTAATTCTTCCTCGCTTTAGTGGTTGAATTTCTAGTACTGCTTCTTGTGGTAGTTTCTTAGTAGCCATAATTTTTTTCCTTGTATGGTTGTTTACTGATTAATAGTATATTGTTTGTGACATGTTGATAAGTTGTTGTCAACAACTATTTTTATCCTCCTTTCTAAATTCATGAAATATCATGTTAATTACTTCTCGGTACTCGTCTTGAGTATCGAACTGAGCGATCACAAGTGATCCTATTATCTCGCATAAGCGATCTAATTCTTTGTCATCCATCATCGAACCTCCATGTAACTTTCGATTAACCCTTGCGCGACTTGCGCCGTGATGGCATTTCCGTAGGCGCGGAGTCGTCCCACTCGGGCGGTAGCCCCATGAGCCAACGGGAATGACTCGGGTCTAACTGGCCTCCACTTTCCATCTCGGCACAAGAGCCAGTCCGCATCTGACCAGTAGCCGTTAGTCTCATTGGCTCGGGCTTCGGTGTCACCTCTCCCTTCGCCTCCATCACCGCTTCGATCATCTCGGGAGATACTTGCTCCCTCAGATTGCACGGAAACGATCTGTTCTTTCTCGTCGTCTGGTGCATCCTGATCATTGCCTCCTTGCTCCGAAGAGGTAGACTGTCCATCGTGTTGGGCGTTGCCCATCCCGACATCTTCGACATCTGGGTCAGACTGCTCCCCGTCATTCCGTCCGTGATCCCCGAACCTCCCCTCTTGCCGTCCGTTGCTGATGGCGTTGTCCATCCCGACATCTGTCCTTGCTCCGGCAAGTTGTGACCCCGACTGTTCCACTCCTTCACCGATTCCGGTTTGGCTGCTCCCTTGTGATCCGCTGTGGTCGGTGTCGCCCATCCTGTTAGTTGCGCTGTCACATCCAACGTGTCCGTGCTGATCTTGCCGTTGCGTATCCGACCCCCCTGATATCCACCCTTGTGATCTCGGGTTGTCGGTGTCGGCCACGAACCAAAGCCTTTGCCTGATGTGCGGTGCGCCGAAGCTCGCAGAGCAGAGATCGAAAGCCCCGAGGGCGTAGTCCGCTCCTTCCATGTCAGCTTGTACAAGGTCGATCCAACCAAGTCCGTCTTTACTCGCAACCTGTTCTCCAAAGACCGTTGAAGGTCGGCACTCTTCGATGAGGTGAAACCAGTGAGGCCAGAGGTGCCGCTCGTCAGCCATCCCTTTTCTGTTGCCTGCACCGCTGAAAGGTTGGCAAGGACACGATCCCGTCCAGACGGGTCTGTCGTCTTCCCATCCTGCGGAGCGGAGCGCGTGGCTCCAGACCCCGATCCCTGCGAAGAAGTGACATTGAGTAAATTCATAAAGCTCTTCTGGTTTGACATCCGATATACTCCTTTCATCGACCACACCATCGGCAATGTGACCATCTCTAATTAAGTTTCGTAACCATGCCGCAGCATAGGGATCTATCTCGTTATAGTAGGCACTCATTCTTTCACGCCTCCCACCAGTTCTATGAGAAAGTCCACGCTGTCCAATTGCATCTTGTGCATCTCCTTTTCTCTCGGATCTCGTGACACATCCAGATCATGTAGATGCTCTTGCAAATGATCCAACGCAACTTGCAACGTGTTGACGTCCATGTAGTTGAGTTGAGCAGCCGCTCCATTCGGGAGCACAAGATATGTGCGCCCTACTCCCAGTTCATGTATCCGCTTACTCATCTTCGACCTCCATTTCTCCAGTGCCACCGCACCACTCACACTCCACACGTTTGGTATCCAAATACCCTACGTCTCGGTTGAAGCCTTGTGGTCTAGGATACTCAGCCTCATACCATCCATCACCGTCACAGTCTTCGCAAACCTTGTGGCTCGGTTCTTGATCCTTGCTATAAAATACCTTGTCAAAGATATCGCTCAACATAATCTCTATCGGATCAACCTTATGCATCTTGTAACTCCTTCAATCTTTTCTCTGCTTCCTCACGACTATCGAAAACTTCCGCTCCCCCATAATCAGAAGTCACTTCCCACACTCCAACACCATTTGTACAAGGAACAATCTCAAGACTGTCTTTCATCCATTTCTTCTCTCGTTCCTTGATCTCTTCATCCGTCAGTGTCCGACAATGGTGCTCACCCAATGCAAACTCACCAACAATGTCCGTACCTTCGACCTCGTATTCTGCTTGGACTTCGATGCCCAACCGATGCAGTTTCTCCCACACAGGAATAGGTGCATCCCATGCCGTCTTGCACACAAATCTGAAATAAGATGTCGGGATAGGATAGTGATCGTCACCATGCACAATCTCTTCTTTAATCAGAATATCTTGAACCTCCCACTTCGTATTCCATTTGTTGCACCTCCAATCATACTGAGGAGATGTGCCCATGCCATCGTGCCCTTGCCCGATAACCTCTAAAGGTATCGGACAGACCACATCACAGAAACGCTTGCGCTCTTTGAGTTCCCAATAAAGGTGAACAACCATGCTCGTCTCACCATGAATATAAACTTCTTGCTCACACCAATTAGGCATCTTGCACCTCCACAACTATTCCAAGCTCGTCTTCCATGTAGCTTTGTATGTCGTGGGTTTTCCCCCCTGCAAAAAGCACCATGATATGCACCTTGGTATCCAAATCAATTTCGTTGGGTGCAAGAAACCAATACCAAAAATCTCTACTGTCCATTACACTTCCTCCCTATCAGGCTTGACACAAACCACCGTGCCATCCGCTCTGAACTCGTAACCCAGTTCTGCGGCAACCCGATCTATTGCTATGTTGAGTGCGTTCCATTGACGACCATTCATTTTCATGTGGATGTAATGATCATTCTCGTCCAATGTCTTGTGAATAATTTTCAGACTTTTGATGATGTCCATTACACTGTCCTCCAAATGTCTAATGCGTCCGCTTCGGGCAGATCATTCAAGATGGTAATGTCTGTGTGCTCTTTCTTAATATGTTCCTTCAAAAGCCAATCAGGTTTACCCTTCGGCTTGTTCCACTCAACAACCTTCAGTTCTCCATCCTCTTTGATCTGAGCAACGACACATCTGTTCAAACGTCTCTTCATGTCTTTCTTGGTCAAGAAATTAGACACTTGATCCGCGCACCAATACTCAAACTTCTGATCAAACCCTTCAGGTGACCACTCGTACTTGCCAACATCAACTTTAGGTAGTGATGCAAAGTACTCTTCTATCTCTTGATACTTCTCGCGCCATGCACCTTGAACCTTGGTAAATGGTGTCTTGTCATGAGGGTGCACATAGTCTGATCCACCGTGTCCATCGTTGCTGACATCAGCAAATGGTTTGCCATCCAGATATACGACTGCCGTGTAGCAATATGTTTCCTGACTGCCAGATGCAAAGTGCTTGATTGATTTCATTTCTAAGTTCATTGTTAATTCCTTTCGTAGTTGTTGAATACTTGTAGGTTATCTGAGAGAAAATATACTGTCAAGAAAATAATTATGATTACGTTGATTACAGTATATACGCTTTGCCAGAGATTTTATTTTTTTTTTTTTTTCAAATCTGAAATGGCGTAATCTTTGTAAACGGCGTAATCAAGACCTTATTTATATAGCTCGGTATGATTACGGTAGATTACAAAAAGGGCTAAATGATTACACTTTATTTTAAGAAATGTATTTGATGCCCTTGATTAGTTGCAGTATGGTTGTTGAAAACACAGGATGTAGAAATGGGGTCTATAAAGAAAAAAGTGGAGGCTGAACATGACCGTCAGCTTACCAACAGGCAGATGACATTCGCTCGAAAAATAGTTGAAGGCATCTACTCTAATGCAGAATGTGCTAGACTTGCAGGGTATGCTTCAGACCTTGCATCGAAACAAGCATCTGTTCTTTTGAATGGCAGAGATTATCCCCACGTTGTGGAGTATGTCCAAGAGTTGAGGCAAGAACGAGAGAGACGGTATGGTGTGACAACCATTGGTCAACTTGAAAGATTACATTCTCTATCTCTTGGTGCTGAAGATGCAGGGCAGTTCTCTGCTGCTATAAATGCGGAGAAGATCCGCTCTGCTTTGGGTGGTCTGACTATCGACAGACGAGAGACAATCAATACCATTGATCAACTATCAAGGGATGAGATTACAGCAAGACTTGCGGCACTACAAAAACAATATCCGCAAGCATTCCAGATTGATGCAGACTACAAGGATATTACACCAGATGAGCAAGGGTCAAGAAGCGAACTTCTGGAGCACACTAAGACAGAACCTACCGAAGAAGTGCTTCGCAACGCGGATTGAAAACGTACATGGGGGCGGTGTTCCTGATGTGCATTTCATCTGGGATGGGTTGCCGTTCTGGTGTGAATTGAAAGTATCCAAAAGTAACGCAGTAGCAATCTCTGCTCATCAAGTTGCTTGGAATACAGCATATTGGACACGAGGTGGGGCAAATTTTTTCTTAGTAAAGAGCCTCAAGGAACGCGATCTAATTTTATTTGACGGTGATCAGGGGGCTGATTTGATACAGGGTGGGATCTCTGCGGCTCAAGGTTCGCGGTTCACGAACCCTGCGTCTTTGTTCTGCGCCCTGCGACCCAGGTTAGAGCGCCGGATCTCTGCGACTCTGCGACTCTGCGGCTCTGCGGCCTAGTGTATATGTGCTTATGCCTTGGGGCAAGTGTAAAGGGGAGCCGCAGCTCCCCCAGGTTTTATTCGTCGTCGTCGTACTCTTGGATATTTTTAAACGATACCCAAACATTTTCGTTGTCGTCTTGAACCACGTCCCAAGACGTGGGGCAAGTGTTTAACCATTCAAAAAATTCTTCTCTATCCATTTTTAATGCTCCACGATTGCGATTGATTTTGCAAGGCTCGATCCCTTGCATAGTTTGCAGGCAGTGCATTGCACCCGTCGTCCTGCTTCCTTGGATGCCGGACACAAGGCTTCGTTTGTTTTGTCGATCTGTCCGAGGTCTGCAATTACTCGGAACGTCCGACGCCCTGCTTTCCAATGCATCAATGCTTCGGTGTGACTATCGGCGGACTGCATTGCAATGTCGGGTCGCCATGGTTTTTGGTGAGTGTATGCCGTCCACGTCTCGCACTCGGAAAGCAATTGATCCCAAACGTGCGACGGGACGGCGGCAGGATCGCCATAAGTTCCAATGCGAACGAAACGACCACGCCCCATTGTTGCCGCGTCGCCAGTTTGATAAACTCCGCGCTTGTATGCTTTCCAAACAATCAAGACACCCTGACCGAGGTTAACATAACACTTGCGACCCTTGGCAATCTTGCGCTCTGGATCCGTTGTTACTTCGCCGCGCATTGGGCAATCGCCACATATAGAATAGTCTTCGCCAGTCTTTGAAGCTTCCAATGGATTTATATCCGAGCGCAATATATAAGTCTGGACTACCTTGCCAGTCTTCGTGTTACGGTTCGAATAGGTGGCAATAACTACAATTGGTTTATCATCCAATAAGCTAGGCCCGTTGTAGATAATAGCTGATTTCATAAAAAATTCGGGGGACTAAGTCCCCCGCTCCTTTGGTTAAGTGTATTTGAAAAAGTTTGTCATTCGCTCGGCCTTTTCTTCAGCAGCTTTAATTAATGCCGCTTTTACTTGGGCTTTTAGATCTGGATCTTGCAGATCTTTAATGATCTTTTCGCTTGTGTCTAAGCTTACTTTTAGAAGTAAGCCGTCGTCGCCGATCCACTCGGATTTAGGTTTAATAGTCATTGTTCTATTTCCTTTCGTAATGATTAAGAACACTTTTATTATGCACATATCCAACAAGTATACAACAACTAAATAACAGACACTTGAAAGATTTTTTGCAGGTTCGAGCCTGCGGCTCTGCGGCTCTGCGGCCTTGTGTTTGCGTATTAAAAAAAGCCCTGCGGCCTTGCGACCCCAGAGCTTTCCGAAAGGAAATGCTCTGTAACCCCGAGCAAGGGATTAGTTTATAGTACAGCTGCGCCATACAGTAAAAAGAATCCAACGATTAGGATTACGAATAGCGCAATCCCGCCTAGTAGATCCTCGAGGGCAGACGATGGTCTGCCCTGGATCCAGTTGATTAGTGTCTGGATAGCGTGGATCATTGTTTATGCTTCAATTGAAACGGATACATTGTAATTAATGTATTCGCCAATTAGTTCGTTTACTCTGTCCTCGGTTAGACGCTCATTGTCATTATCAGACTCTGTAAGTTCTGCATGTAACTGACGTGTAACCTCAACCTTGACCTCTTCTTGAATTAGTTTCCAGACTAGATCTTTTAGAGTGCTTTCAAAATTTTCCATTATACTTCCTTTCTAGTTAAGATGCCAAGCGCATCACGGATGAGCCAGTTTCCTGGCTCATCTCTGATATGCTTAGACCTTGTATTCGTCTCGCCATTCTGGGTCGGCGTCTACAAGTTGCCCGAACTGTGTGATCTCACGGGCATAGGTATCTCCCATCTCATATTCCCCACCATACATCATAGGTGATGTAGCTGCGACGAACCATCGAGCGTATGGATCGTTTACCTCGGCACTTGAATGCTTGTAGGTTTTGAGAACTTTCCATACCCAACCTTGGTCGTTTGCATATACTGCGTATGGCTTATCTTGTGAGCGGGTTTTTCCAAATGATGTTTTAGGCATTTTGTTCTTTCCTTTCTAATTGAACAGTTTGATTGTAGCCCGATTGTTGTCGGGCTACAAGTGTTTATTTTAGTTTATCGAACTCTTCGATCATTTGATCGTATAGCGCAGCGGCTTCCTTGTTACGTCCCGCGTGCATCATCATGAACATACATTCGAGTTTGAACTTCAGCTTGTTGCCTAGTGTTTGTTCTTTGGTTTCCATTGTTCTTTCCTTTCGTAATGGTTGGGGGCTTTCGCCCCCAGTTGGTTTAGTTTCTCATTAAAACTTTGATATAAGTTTGAGCGGTTTCTTTATCAGTAAACTTCGAGATTAGTCTACTGTTATAGTAAACCCAGTATGGCGTTACCGCGTCCATGGCGTGGACATTTACTATCGCATACTCCACGTTGTCTTTTACATATGTTTGTCTTCGCATTGTATTTCCTTTCGTAATGGTTGGGGAGCCGTGGCTCCCCAGTTGGTTAAACTAATGTGAACTTTTTCACTTGGGTATCAGTTGTGTACTTTTCCCAAGTTGCAGGGCGGTGTTGTTTCCACCATGCTAGTGATGGCGCTGTCTGGCGAACTGTGAATGTCCACATTGCCCAACCTTTAATGATTGCTTTCTCGCGTAGCTCATTACGCTCTTTTGTAAGTGATTTGATTTGAGCTTCGATTGCTGCAATCTCACCTAGTGTCTTTTGTTTAGTCATTGTATTTCCTTTCTAGTTAAAGTGTAACGCTTGTTACAAGTAACAAGTTATATCAATCCAACAGGAAGTCAACAAGTAATCTACAATTATTTTACATTTTATTAAATTATTTTTGGGATCAATCGAACCGAGAACCGAGACCAGTGTATCCCAGGGATTGCTGCAACGCAGCATGTTCGGGGTTACTGTGCCGCGCTGCGGCACGATTGCTGCAACGCAGCAAGGGGCACCCCCCATATATAAAGAGTGCGTAGCACACAATACTGTCTATAATATTGGTATTGTAAATTCATTCGGGGATAATTCCATTGGGGCAACAAGTAATCAACAACTAGGTTCCCTAGACCCCAGAAAAAATTACGGGTGTATTTTCATTTGGGTTTATTGTACAGTGGTCCAAGAACCACGGATCAGGAGCAGACGATGGGGTTTTGGAAAGCATTAACTGGTAAGAGTTGGAAAGAGACTATTAGCGGCGGAGGTTCGAGTTCCTCTGGCAGTAGTTCGAGTTCGAGTAGTAGCAGCAGTTCGTCATCTTCGGGTAGTAATGGCGTAGGTGCGGGGAACACGTTATCGAACGGCAACACGAGCTTGGGGTCTGTATCTCAGACTGGTCAGTATGCGGGTGATGGTTTTGAGTGGCAGCAGAATCCTAATACGAATGCTTTGACTCGGGTATATACTGGTGCGAATAAGAATGCGGGTTTAGGCACTGATGTTGTGATGGGTGGTACATCCAATAACAATGTAAAAGAGGTCATTGCGAATATTTCATTGAACGAGGGGACGGCGTTTGCGGGATCGGCTGCGTCTGCAACGGACGGGAATCTACTTAATTTATTAACGGACGGCACTACTGGATCTAGTAATAGCTATGCGGATCAAGTTGGTGCGACTGATTACACGACTGCTGTGGTGTATGATTCAACGGCGACGGGTGCTGCTAACACTGCACTTAGAGACAGTCAGACAACGACATCGGTTCCTGCTGTTCGCCCTGAACCGAGACCCGAGCCTGCTGTTGCGACACCTGAAGAGTTGGTGATACCAGAGGTTACGGTTGATCCTATCACTGGTTTGACTACGGAGCAGACTATAGCGTTGAATAACGAGGCTATAGATTACAACTTCAACAATCCTAATATAGATGGACCTTTGAGCAGTGCTCTACAGTATTACGACGGCACGGCATTTCAAAGTGCGGCTAGTCCTCCTCCTTTTACTTACACACCTAGGGGAGGTCCGGGCACCTTTCAGGTTGGATCTTTGCCTGGTGCGGTTACTGGTCAGGATAACAACCCGAATGCGGAGGGTGGTGGTGACTCTACTTTTCAGCCTACTGCGCTTACGGAACTTGCGACGGATAGTTTTGGCACAAGTGATTTAACGAGTGACGATGCTTTTGACCCTGACAGGTTTGATCCGAGGGGGGATCAGATTGTGTCACCGACTGGGACGGGAATCGGTTCTCCTGTTTCTGGTGGTGGTCAGGACGAGTTCACGTATGTCCCAACTGGTGGCCCTGGCACCTTTGCGCCATCGGGCATTGGAGCGACGGAAGTAGCTGCGGCGGCACAGGACAACAACCCGAATGTTGGTGGAGCGGGGATCACGGGTCTAGGATCGGGAACCACGGAACTTAGCAGCCCTGACTTTGCGATACCGGGCACGGATCAAGCGGCGTATGCTACGAGTGCGAGTCCTGGCGGAAAGGATCCGTATGATCCGAGGACTATTTTACCTACATCGGAGCAGATGGCAGAGTTAGAGGGCACGGCGCAAGAGCCTGTTGATCTGACACCAGACTTCAGCCTTTCACAGTTTATAGATGATACACCTGTCTTGGATAACTTGGTTGGTGCGGGAGAGATAGACAGTCCAGGTGAAAAAGCAGGTTTGGTATTTAAAGCAGGGACCGAAGACCTATTACCTGGGTTAGCGTCTCTTGGTGCAGAGCAAGTTATTAGTTCAGCTTTGGAAACAGGACGTGATTTAAACCTTCCAGGGTTTGGTCAACAGTTTGTGACGGATCCGATGTTTAAGTACCGCCAAGCGGGTTTGGGAGATTTAAGTGGTTTGGACAGAATTTCTCAAGAGCAACAATTATTTGAAACTGGGGTACCAGAAGAGGTTGGGCCTGCAAGTATACGACTTCCTAGCGCCCCAACTGGGATTGAAACTGCTCTAACTAATTATTCAGACAAGCAATTTAAAGAACTTGGTGAGAGCATTGCTGCGATGCCACAAGATGTGCAAGATGCACTTAGTCGTCCGGCGGTGACTATTCCTAAAAAGTTTGGTTATGATGAGGGTCAGATTGATCCTGCGTTTGCGTCAGAATTAGGAGCTGATCCAAATGCGTATGCGTATGGTCAGACTAGCATTGATCCTGAAGCGGCGGCGTATCAGGCAGTTCTTACTGCTCCTACAGCATTAAGCACTGTGGCTCTAAGTTTTATAAACCCCGCAGCAGGGGGTGTTTTAGGCGGCACATTAGCTGCGGGTGAGGGACAACGAGCGGGTAACGCAGAACTCGATGCAGCATTAGCAAGTGGAGAATTAGCAACCACTCCTGCGTATCAAGCCTATGCGACGGCGGTAGAATCTGATCCAACTTTTCAAAGTTTACCTCAATCTGAAAAAGATAGCCGGATTATTAATCAGATGCGGAACGATGTTTCAAAGGGTTTAGTTCCACTAGCTTTACTTTCTGGAACAATCTCAGCGGTAACACCTAGTCTATTAAAGAAAGGCGCTCCAGGGGTAGCAACCGCGCCCGTTCTTGAGGGTGTAGAAGAAGGACCATTAGAAACAGGTCTTACAAATATCGCACTACAGCAGCAAGCGGATCTAGAGAGATTTGCTACGCCTACGGAACTAGCAAGTGAAGCTCTTGTTGGCGCAGTTTCAGCAGCACCAGTCAGTCTTGCGGGTCTTACAACGGGGTCAGATTCTAGTCAAACACCGACAGCGGGGTTAGATCCTGGTAAATTCCCAACGTCGGGTCAGTTAGCTTCGTCTACAGTTCCAAGTTCATATGATGCGACTTCTACATCACTCGATACGATAGCTGCTCAGAATTTGGTTGAAGACTTAGTAACTCAGTATGGAAACACGGTTGGTTCTGGTGGCATACCAAGGGCTGAATTACAAAAAATATCAGATGCCACTAATGTTTCAATAGAGGAGTTAGGTGGAATGATTGGGATGACCGAACAAGCAATCACTGAACAAGCAATACAGAATATACAGGATACTCCGGGTAACTTGACCATTGTTCCACAACCAGATGATAGTGTTCAAGGGTTGGCTTCTATTTCACAACCAGATCAAACCGTTCAAAATCTTGCTGCTACCCCTGGTAATTTAACCATTGTTCCACAGCCAGAGGACACTTCTGGTATCGCCGCAGCTACGGTTGGCCCTGCCAAAGAAGACATGATGTATAGTTTCCGTGGTACTGCGCCTCCACAAACTTACGACGAAGTGTATGGGAATGCCTTATTTTCCGCACAAAATTCTGAAGAGGTACAAGATGCTTCGTATAAAGTGCTAATAGACAATCCAAATGCTGATAATTACGAATTAAATAGATTACAAGAGGCAGCGACTGCTCCGATAATTGATCGTCTTGTTCAGGAAGAAATAAACAATGATTACACGGTTATCGGGCGCAACAATACTGCGAACACGGAAAACCTAGGACCAACGAATGTAACTATTGGGAATACAATTGGTGGATTGACGGTTGCAGATTCGGACGGATTTACTCTTAATAGAACAGATTCCCTGAATGCGTTGGATCCTCGAAGATCAAATGGCGGTTCTTTTATTAACATGCAAGGTGAAAAGATTGGTGGTATTGAAAACGCCCAACTAGGAGAACCTGTTAGCAGACTTATTGAGAATAAAAATGGTACTGTGACGTTACAAGTTAGTTCCAGAATGTCTGGAGGAGCTACAGGAGCACGGGACAATTACAATAGTGTTTCTGTAACATTGTCTTCAAGTCCTACAGAGGCTGAAATTCTACAAGCACGAGATGAGGCAATGAGACAATGGGAGTCAAACTATGAGGGCGTAACGTCTTCTGATCAAATAAAATCAGACACTGGTCAGGTTATTGACAATAAGATGAATGCCGACAATGCCTCTACAATGAACAATAATCAAGCACAGGATAATAATCCTAATCAAGATGTAGCAGCGGAAGTTGTGTTAGATGATGCTGATGCGGTGGCAACGGTTCCATTTACCAGTGAACGCACCGACACAGGAATTGATACGGAAGCAACAGCAACTCCTGTATTTGTTTCAACAAGAGACACTGGAACTAATACAAACACGAATAATAACACCAACCAAGCAACAGAGACAGAGACAGAGACAGAGACAGAGACAGAGACAGAGACAGAGACAGAGACAGAGACAGAACCGAGTGTTGTAGTTGAGGTAGGTCCAGATGACGATGACGATGAAGAAGTCGAAGTAAATGTTGAGGACGAAGTAGTAGACACCGACACTGATGTTGTGGTTGATGTAGATGATCCGATGGTCGTGCCTCCTGTAACTAGAACCAATGACAAGGGTGAAGAGATTGTTGAGTGCCCAGAGGGTTATACGATGGTGCAAACTGCGGAAGGTCCGATTTGTCAGAAGAGTGTTACATCGGTTAGACAACGTGCGGGTGCAGGAACTCGTGCATATACAGGTTTGGCAACGAGAGGGCAAAGTGGTCCGGGTCAACGCAGGGTAACAATTACTGACACTGAACGGGTAGATCCAATCACACGTAGCGCATGAATTTACACGCCTTACCAGAAGAAGCTCTGAAAGAGATACTAGCCCTTACGGAGGCTAAGAAAACATTAGATCTGCGTGAAAAAGCGCAAGATTATTTCATGCCCTTTGCTCATCATGTGTATGAGAACT
>WLWH01000795.1_pt1 | contig 24691 bp, 44 predicted proteins | sample 6712741 | NCBI WGS metagenome assembly WLWH01 (sample SAMN12718694, study PRJNA515312) | sponge metagenome | isolation source: marine sponge | host: Mycale hentscheli | place: New Zealand: South Island, Marlborough, Capsize Point | collected 2003-05-01
TTTACTAACTATAATTTAAACAACAACATCATGAAATTATTCAAAATTTTAACCGTTTTATCAATTTATTTGTTTTCTCTGTCACTTATATCGTCGAACGTGAAACAGTTCAAAGATGACGATTCTATCAAGGAAGTATTTGCAGGACGACACGACAAGAAACCGAAGAAAACAAAATACAATCTTTCCGGTCTTCCTGTCGGTCGGAAGTGGTTAACGTCGAAGGAATGGAAAGGACGTCACATCAGGAAGAACGACGTTGTCACACGTTCACGTTTCAAACATTGGAAACAGATTCACATCGAGACATTCGTCAGGTTCTTCGGTCAGGAGATTCAGAAGGAAGTGAACGACAACTTTCCTGATTTGTGCGCGTCGGTCATAATTGCACAGGCAATAATTGAGTCGAATTTCGGTTTGTCGCGTTTAGCAGTCGAAGGAAATGCGATTTTCGGACACAAACACAAAAGCAAAAAAGGAAAGTATATTGTCGCACATGACGACAGTCCGACGGACAGATTTTCAGTTTATCCGTCTCAATGGTTCAGCATTCGCGCACATTCTCACCTGATGAACGACAAGTACAAAAAGAGAATTGTCGGAAAGTATAATCAAAAAAATTGGTTGATTGCGTTGTGTGGCGCGATGACTCCGAAAGCATCTCGAAAATATCACGAATCAGGTAACTTCTTATATGCGACGTCTTGCATGACTCCGGTGTGTTATTCGGAGAAATTGAGACGGATCATCAATCAATACGATTTGACACGTTTTGACAAGAAATAGAGATAAACATCAAAATATCTTCCGAACTACAAAATTCCTAAGTCGTTGTAAAATAGCGATTTAGGTTTTTTTGTTGAAAAAAGATTGAAAAAAGATTGAAAAATTCGTGTGAAATGTTGCACGAATGGAAAGTATTTTGTAGATTAGCGTATTGTTAATAACGAAATATAATTTTTTAATCAAACAACAACAACAAACTTTATCAATTATGACAAATCAAAAAGTAAACAACGTTAAGGATGTTATTATTTTTTTAAATGCTAACGGAATCAATCAATTTAATGGTAATTGGAATGTACAAATGGCAATATTGGGAATGTTCAAAGGAAAAATTCCACAAACCGAAATCTTAAAAGTTGTAAAAAATATAATTGAAACAATTTAAACCAAACACAACCGGAGGATTCGCGTCCTCCGGATTCTTTCAAACAACAACAACAACAACATCATGACATCAACAAAGCAATTCATCGAATTACAAAACGCGTCGGACAGAGAGGAAAATCTGTTCGAATCCATCGCGACACGTCTCGGACACCTGAACAACAACGGACTCGAAACAATGACGGAGTTCGGCAGTCGTTACTACTGCGACGACCTTCAGGACGTCAAAGACCTGACAGACATTTGTAAAGTAATAAACATATCATTCACAACAGGAACGGAAGTTCTAAAATAACAACAACACTATCATGAAAAATTCAAAAGAGAAAACAATCGAAATTATTAAGGACATCGAATTGACAATCATCGGCAAAATATACGCTCATTGTTGCTACAAACACGACGGTTTCGGTCGTCCTGTATGTCACAAAGACCTTTCTGACATTCACACAAAACTGTGTCAATTACCGTCAATGATTAAGGCATCCGCGAAGTATAACGAGAAAGAAAAATTTCTCTGTGAAGAGTTCGGAGGATTTCAATTCACTCCGTTGTTCATGACGATTGAACAGATGGAAATTCGCGGAAAACAATTATTTGCGGATGACCTGAAGAGACAGGAAGAACGCGACAATCAACACGACGCGGATTCATGTCCGACCATCGCGGACGACGAAAATTCAAAATACTTTAATTGCAAATAAATCATTCACGGAGGACATTCCGGTGTCCTCCATTATTAAACACTATTCAAATATTAAACATTATGAAATCACTATTCAGCATTAACGAAGATATATTGACAACGTTCGACTTGATTGAACAATTTTGCACAGAGAACAACACGGACGAAATTCCTGAACACCTTGCGGATCAACTATCAATTTCTGAATCCGATATGTCGGAGAAAATCGAAAATTATTTCTTTGTGATTAAAGAACTTAAAGGTCAGGTTGACACGATAAAGGAACACGTCAAACAGATGACACAAAAACGGAAAGCAATCGAGAACAGAATCGACAGTCTGAAGTCATACGTCGGTCATTCCGTTCAGATGTTCGGTCAGGAAAACAAGTCAGGAAACAAGTTTTTCAAAAGTGATTTGTTCAAAGTTACGGCATCACGTTCGTCGCGTCTTGTCATCACAGACTCCGAATCTGTTCCTGATGAATTCAAAAAGGAAGTTCTGTCTGTTAAAATCGACAACGCAGGAATAAAAAAGTCAATCCTGAACGGTCAGAACGTTGACGGTGCAATGATTGACGATTCAAAAATCAATGTAACATTCAGATAAAAAACATCAAGGACGGTTTATTTTGAACGGCATTCAAATAATTTATTAAACTATTCAATAATCGAAACTTAATAAATGCCGTCCTTGTTTAAAATTTTGCCTATATTATGAAAGAACAGAACAAAACAGTCCGATTGTCAACGACAGAGATAAAACTGTCTAAAATGATACAAAAACATCTTAAGGACAACAACCTGATTCTTGACAAGGTCAGAACAGGAGAACAGACGTCAGACATTCCGGTCGGAGGACGTTCGTTGTTCATGATTGTGAAACAACGTGAACGGATTTCTTTGAATCTTCAGACAAAACTGATTGAATTTTTCGGTCTTGATTGGGAGTTGAAAATAAAAAAATCATGATTGAAAAAATATTGAAAGCATATAAGGACGGAACAATCACAATATCAGAATTGACTTTGTTGCTGAACATCAAACGACGTTCCGAGAATCTTCACGTTGTCAAAATCAACGACGACAGTTTTCAGATTTGGACGTCGGACAACAACATCGTCCTGATTGCAGACAAACAAGAATGTGACACGTTTGTGTCTCAGCACAGAGAATTGATTGAACGAATACAAAAACTATACGGAGAAAAAATTGATTAATTATGAAAAAAGGCGACAAAGGAAACAAGGTCAAAAACCTACAAAAGAAATTGAACAAAATCATGTCCGTCGCGCTCGTCGTTGACGGACATTTCGGTCAGGACACACATCTGATAGTTCTCCGTTTTCAGGAGCATAACAACCTGACAAGAGACGGAATCGTCGGACGTGTGACGATGTCCGCGATTAACAACCAATACATTCAGATGATGGAATCGTCGAACCTGATGACGTTCGGAAAGAATCGTTTCGTTGTCTTCGTTGATTCGGGACATGGTGGAATTGATGACTCCGGTCGTTATACGACATCAGGAAAACGCGCATATCACGACGGTGTTGAGTTGCACGACAACGGCAATTATTACGAAGGTCTTGAAAACAGGATCATCGCGGAACAGTTCATTCAGGAATTGACATCTGAAGGAATTCAATCCGTCCGTGTGTATCATCCGTATCTCGACACGTCTCTGTCTTCACGTACTAAGTTAGTGAACGATTATCTGAATCGCGGATATTTCGGTTTTTTAATCTCCTTTCATTCGAACGCAATCAGTTCGTCCAATAGTCCGGAGAAACTCGAACAGACGCGCGGATTTTGTGTGTACACGACGAAAGGCGACACGTTATCCGATAAGATTGCGGAAATACATTTCAAAAACGTGTTTGATAATTTCACAGATTGGAATCTCAGGACGCAACGGTCTGATGATTCAGATTCAGATTTCGAAGCGAATTTCCAAGTTCTGAGACAGACAGACACAGAACAGAATTCCGGTCGGTTCGGTGCAATATTGGAAGAGTTCGGATTTCACACATCGAAAAAAGATACTGAGTTCATAATTGCGAACAGAGACAAACGTGTTCATTGTGCCGTCCTGACTGCGAAAAAAGTCAAAGAAATGATGAAAAAAACACAAAAGTGAAAGAAAAAATAAAATAATCGTGTGAATATTTGCACGAATAAATATTATTTTGTAGATTAGCATATTGTTAATAACGAAATAATAATTTAAACAACAAAAACAACAACAACATGAAAAAATCAATCCGCGAAATCAGACGCATATTATTCGAGACAAATAAATTCACAGTAATTGAAACGGAAGAAATGACGAACAAAGAAAGTCGTGATTTTTTGTATTCTCAGGACGAACAGGACAAACAAATGAATGTAATTGACAACGGTTGTCATTTATTAATATGGTCAATTAAAACAATTTAATACAATGAATGAAAAACAACTGAAAGAACTCGGATTCAAAAAAATAATTATTAAAGATTTACAACTCGGTGATTTTGAATATTACAAATTAATTTTATTTGATTATTGGGAATTAAACGCAGATTTTGACAAAAAAACAAAATTTTGGATTGTTTCGGTTTTTGATATAAGTGAAATTGAAATCAAAGATTTTGAGACATTAAAACAACATATTGAACACATGAAAAAAATCACATCATGAAAAGAAACACAAAAAAACTACAAAAACAAATTTCAAAAAAATTAGCTGAATCCGATTCGTGGGTTGTTCTCCGAACCGACAAAAACGGAAATTTACACGTTCATTGTCCGGATTTCTCACATTTGCATTTGATACCTTTTTTTCTTCATTCAAACGACGAAATCAAGAAACAAGTTTTTGAAACACTTGACGCACTTGACAAAACAACAACGACATGAAATCAGGTTCATCAGGAAAACCATTCACAAAATCAGGATACGAATCAAGCGGATATGATGATTTTAAGGTTTGGAAAGATAACATTTTCGACCGTGACAAGTTCATCACCTACAAGAAACACAACGACGTCCTGACGGCATTATGTCGCGACGGTTTCGGTGTTGAGATTGACGCGGACGTGTTCATTGTCCGGTCTGTCGTTCGATGTCCTGAGACGTTGAAATGTCGGACTGTCGTCGGTCGCGTTCGGATCACAGACGGATTTCTGAAGATGTCGACGGACAGGAAGAAAGAAAGAATTTTAAAAACACTAAAAAAATAACATGAAAAAAGGAACATTGGAACACGTGAAAATGACGTATAATTTGCCGTTTTTAAAGGTCGGAATGAAGGTCAGACTCAACATTGAACCGTTTGAAATCGGTGTCATTGTTAGCGCAAATCAGAAAGGAAATTTAAACGTCAGGTATCACGGAAACAGTCATTTTGAAAATACGCATCCGACGAAAGCAATAACATATTTTAATAAACAAAATCAAGAAATCAAAACATTTAAATGATGATTATACAACTTACAGAAGACGAAGCCTTGACAATTGCAGACTTTTTAATCAACTCCATTGAAGCAATAAAGACACGACCAAAGACTCCGGAAGTCGGTGCGTTTCTCGACGCGTCGCATCAGTTCATTATTCAGACATGGACGCAGTCGAACGAAGAGGACAAACAGATGATTATTGAAGAACATCAGAAGAAATTGAAAGATATTGAATAATTTTTGTATATTTGTCAGGACGGACGGATTCGAACACGGTCGTCGAAGTTTATAAAAACCAAGAAAAGCAATTATTCTATTTGTAGCAAGAAAGCCACAAAAAGGAGACAGTCGTGTTGTTAGCTTTTCTGACACGTTCGAAACTGTTTTTCCTTTTTGTGGCTTTTTTTTTATCTTAAAATAGTACTATAATGTCAATACTTAAATTAATAGCATCGTCAAGTTTTATAACAGTAAACAAAGATATTGCGAGAAAACTATCTCTTGAATCTGCCGTTCTGTTTGGTGATTTGGCATCTGCTCAGGTTTATTGGAATGAACGCGAACAATCGTCTGATGTTTGGTTCTTCAGGACTCGCGACACAATCGAACAGGAGACAACATTGAAGAAAAGAAAACAACTATCTGCATACAAAAAACTGACAGATAACAATCTGATAAAAGAAAAGATTTCCGGAGTCCCTGCAAAAAAGTATTATTTGATTGATGACGAATGTCTCGAAAACCTGAACACCTTGTTGTTTCAAAATGCAACACCTGACCGTTGCAAAACAGAACAACTATCTGTTGCAAATCGAAACGACATTAATAAGAATAAAGAAAATAATAATAAATTAAGTAATAAAGAAAATAAAAAAACTATAAAAAGAAATTCAGATTCTGATTCTGTTCCTGTCTCCTGTTCTGATTCTGCTCCATTAAAAACCGAAACAGAAAAAAAGAAAGAAAAAAATTCCGCGAAAAAAAGAAAGAAGTTCACCGTCACAGATTGCGTCTTTCCGGAAGTATTCGAAAACAATCCAATACTCAAACAGACCTTTCTCGACTTTGCCGAAATGCGTCAAGAAATGAAAAAAGGATATAAGACGAAGAAAGGAACAGAGACAAAACTGAATTCTCTCGCGAAGGATTGCGTCAGGTACGGAATCGAGAACGTCATCGGTGCAATCGCGTTCTCCTTAGAATCTGAATATCTTGGTATATTTGTACACGATTTCCAAAAACGACAAAAACAACAACAACAAAATGAAAAACGAACTAACAACAACGGAACACAACAAACAACTTCAATACATGAAGATTTTGCGAGACGTGTCCAACGCGACCTTGCTGAAGAACTCCGAACTATCCGAAATAATAAGATGCAACAATAATTCAATCAGGAAGGAATTGCAATCAGGAGATTCTGAACGGATCGCAATCTGTCGCGCACAAATCAAACAGATGATTCACACCGTCGTCGTTCTGTACACGTCCGCAAATTTTGACAAACAAGACAAGACAACAACAAACATCCTGATGACAGAATCCGCGAATTTCGTCCTGAAGAACTATCCGATGTTCAATCCGTCAGAAATCAAAACCGCGTTTGAATTCGCGTCCGCAAAAAAAACGAATGCAGACCTTTCGACCTATTACGGCAAATTTACTATTCAGATGTTAGGCGACGTCCTGAACGCTTATTTCAGATTAAGACAGAACGCAATTGCAAGAATCGACAAGAAAGTCGAAATTGAACAGAACCGACAAAGAAAGGAAGACGCAGACGAAAAAAACAGACAAGCGATTCAGGACGTCATCGATTTGTATGGAGCATTGAAAAACGAATATCAGAAGAACGGAGAGTTCGACGAAACAAAAATCAAAGCATTTCAGGGAAAGATTCTCGTCGATTCCGGACTGATAACATTCACACGTCAGGAGAAAGTCGAGATATACAACGAAGCGAAGGAAACCGTCACGAAGCAAATCAAAACAGGAGTTCAAGACATGAACCTGAAGTCAACGGAACGCAGAACATTGAAGTCAATGCTGACCGACATAGTGAACGGAGACGAAAAGGACGATTTCAAATCTCGCGTGAATTCTGAGTATTCAATTCTATTAATCAAGAAATCAATCATCGCATGAATCAATTAAAACTATTTGATTTTGATAAGCAGTTTTTTTTGCCAAAGGAATACATCGGAAAGGAAACCAAAAACGGAGGATTCACAAAAAACAATCCGCGACAATGGACTCAAAAAGAAATTGATTGGTGTCTGATGCTGAAAAACAAAGGATTCAAAAATAAAGAGATTGCAAAGTTTTTATATAGAGAATTGATAAGCGTATCAATAAAAATCAAAAGAATGTCAAAAACAAATAACACATACAACGAAAAACACAAGGACGACAAATATTTTCACAATGATTTATTTTTGTCAGAGATACAACCTAAAACCGTTTTAGATTTGTTTTCAGGATTGTCGTATTATGACGGAAAGGTCGACGAATTATACACAAATGACATTGACGAAAGATTCAACACATATTATTCAGAGAAAGCCGAAAAACTTGTTTGCAAATTATATTATCAAAATTCAAAATTTGATTTGATTGATATTGATCCGTTCGGTTCTGCATACGATTGTTTTGATTTGTGTATAAAGATGGCAAAAAAAGGAATAATTATCACACTTGGAGAGTTAGGTCATAAAAGATGGAAACGATTGCATTTTGTCCGGAGTCATTACGGAATTGAAAAAATTGAAGATTTCACATCAAAAAGAATAGTTGCTGAAATTATAAAAATCGGAATAAGAAACAAAAAAAAATTAATACCAATATTTTTAAATGATTACACAAATATATCAAGAGTATATTTTAAGATTGAAGAGATTAAAATCACGGAACAATGGGACAACAATAAAACTATTTTAAAATGATATTCGAAACACAGACAGACATCGACAGAGAAGAGGCGACCGTACTCAGATTCGTCCATCACATGACCGACAATTGGAACGGATTCGAAAATTGCACGTTCGTCAAACTCGGACGTTTCGAACTTGACTATCTGATACAACTCCGGAACGGTAAACGGATCACAATCGAAGTCAAAGGAGTGAACAACCATTCTGTCGATTCAAATCATGTTCCGGTCGTGTCCGTCATGAAAGTCGAGAAGATGCAAAAATCAGTAAATCAGAACGGATTCAATGCGTCCTATATTCTTTTTTCATATCACGACGGCATCAAATACGAAGAACTCCGCAACCTGAAAGGACGGTTTTGTTGGTCAGGAAGGAAAGAACCGAGAAACGGAAGTACTAACGACAGGGAAATGATTCTGATATTCGACGCGACGGAGTTCAAAAAAATCACTTTTTGAGCAAAAAAACACCGTCAAATGTTAAGGAAATGTTAAAAAGTGCACGATTCTGATGTTTTTTTGTCTTTATTCGTGTGAAAACTTGCACGAATGAGAAAGAATAGTGATATTTGAATTGTCAACAACGACGAAAACATTTTTTAATCAAACAACAACAACATCATGAAATTATTAAAAATAGGTTCAATTGTAAATAACAACAAGGAAATAACAGGAAACGTATATTGTCACGAAAATGATGACTTTTCGAAGATAATCACAACTGCAAAGGTGCTGAATGACAATTTTGTCGAAGAAAATTGCGTTTATCCTCGCGACATTAATGACGTTTTGTTCGAAAAATCATTGAACAATCCAAAAAACAAAATTATCATTATATAACAATCACACGGAGGACGCGAGTCCTCCGATTTCTAACTTCAAAACAACAACATCATGAACATTCAAAACGTCATTAACAACACGAAAGTAATCAAAACCGAACTAAAAAACGGTAAATTTCAATACAGATTAACATCAGGCAATCAGGAAATTGTTGCAATCAAACAAAGCAAAAAACACTTTTCTCATTTGGTTTGTGCCGTCGAAGTAAAAACAAACAGAATTATGTGTTATTCCGCAAACGGTCGTCTTGACTTGTCTGTCAAAGCAATGAAAGGGTTTCAAAAGTACGAAAGTATTGCATCAGGAGAAAGAAAACTGTTCATCGTTTCGGTGACACAATAAACCAATCAAACCGGAGAACGCGATGTTCTCCGGATTTTTAACATCACAACAACAACATTACTATGATTACTAAAAAAAAATTAAACAAAAAAATATCTGTTATCTCTGAATTTGCAAATATAAAAACAAACGATAAATCGCAATATTATTATATTGGTTATTTAGAAGGGTTGCAAAACACACAACACAAATCAAAAAAATTTGTTGCAAGAATTGAAGAATTCGCGTCAATTAAATCAGATAATAAATCAGAAGCATATTACATTGGTTTCGCGAATGCTATCAGATACAAAAACGGACAGAAAGAAATCAATGTTCTTGAAAGATTAATAAAATAATTTATATAACCATCACAACAACATCATTATGAAAATTATCAAAACAGAAACAGAAACAGAATTCCTGAACAAAGAAACCGAAATCAAGAAAGGAGTCTTTCACGTTCCATTCAATTAACCACAACAGACAAATCAATCAGGCAATCATTCACGTGATTGTCTTTTTTTTTGTATATTACACACAAAGACGGGGACTTCATTTATTTTCATTTTATAAACTTAACGGTTAAAGATGTTTAGATATGACTAAATCAGATATTTTTTCCCCGTCTTTTTTTTCTGCTCCATAAAAACAACATCATGCGACACGAAATAAAACAGTCCAAAATCAACAACACCAAACAACTAAATCCTGACAACGACGTCAGACTGTCCGCACTTAAACAGATGCAAAACGACAAGGTTGCAATAAATAGCGAATTAAGGGAGTTTTTAAAATTAGACAACAAAACACACGACAACATCATAAAGATGTCTAAAATCGGCAAAATATGACGAATGAAGAGATAAACAACGGACTCGACGAAATGCAAAGGAAGATAAAACACCAATCTGAACGCATCGCACTACTCAACAACGCAATCGACGAATTCAAAAAACAATGTGACAACATAGTCAAATTAACAAAAACAACACAGGAGAAATTCAACGAATCTGTCCCTGATGACGAATTGTAAAAAAAAAGAATCCGCGACACTAACGACGCGGATTCAGTAAATACCCCAAAAGCCCAAATTAAAAAAGTTGAATTATATAGTTATTTTCTTTTTTCCCTGAAGATAAAAGTCAATAGTGTCACCAATCTCAATAATAAGATAAAAAATTCTTTCAACAAATTCCTCCGTGACGTCGTCCTTCAGGTTCATGTTCGACTGAATCAGAACGTTCAACTCCTGTTTTTCGTCTGCGTCCAAATCTTCAAATTCCTTTCCGATTTCTTGATAGTTCATAATAATCGGAACGGCATCAAACACGTTGTTCAGAAAACGCAACGCAATCCATCCGGTGATTTTCTTTCCTTTCTTACGTTCGACGACTGACTCGATTTCATTAATTAATTCAGTATGCCACAACGCGACTTTTTTCAGGTTCTCAATTCCTTTTTTCATGTTTAAAATTTTATATTGAATAGTATAATTTTTTGGAAATTAATAATAAATTTGTTATTTTTGAAACGAATCCGTGAAAAAATGTTATTTTATTTAATATCTGATAAAGTTCTTTCTGATGGTTGCACGATAGAAATTCCGCGCAACATGGTTTTGTTTCAAGAATTCGAATCCGCAAACAATGAAAAAAACGAATCAGGATATTCGACAGTTTACAAAGTCATTGTTGACATAAAGATACACGATCCTTTGATGTTCTCGCAAACAGAACACGTCTACACACCTGACGCAAACGGTCGGTTTCCTGACCATTCAACAGATGACGGACTGTTCAGATTCGAATTGATGGAGAAAATCACGGACATCGAAGAATCACGCGACATATTTTCAACGGTCGCACTATTGGAACAAATAAGACAATTCGGTTTTGATGCTGTCTTTGTCTTCAGTAATTTTAAACGGGAAATAATTGTAATTAATAAATGTTTGGCGAAAGTAATCGGAATAACAACAGAAGAAAAGTAGTAACATTGACGAAACGAGTCAAAGGTCTGTTCAATCTCGGACTGTTCCGCAAACCGAACGCAACACAGACTCACATCCTGACAGATGTCGGAGACATGACGCTCGGAATGATTGAGTTCTTAATTCGCGACGATTGGAGGACAGAAAAACAGTACTTCGAAAGTATTGAATCTTTTTTATCCTTTGAAAATAAAACATTTAACTATGTTCCTCCGTTAAAATATGAAATAGGACACATGGAAGAAGTATCAAACATGATATATTTGCAACATCAAATCATTGAACTAAGAAAGACCTTTAAATTCAAAGAGGACAGACAGACACCAATAAATGACTAATAAAATTAAAATATCATCAATTAAACCGAATCCTGACAATCCGCGAATTGTCAAAGATGATAAATTTTATAAATTAGTTGATAGCATCAAACAGTTCGGTGAAAAAATGTTTCCTTTGCGTCCGATTGTCGTCGATGAAAACAATATAATTTTAGGTGGAAATATGCGATATAAAGCATTAAAACATTTAAAATATAGAACTATTCCGGACACGTGGATAAAACAGACGACAAACCTGACAGACGACGAAAAAAAGGAATTCATAATAAAGGACAATGTCGGTTTCGGTTTGTGGGATTGGGAATTGTTGTCGTCAGATTACGATTTATCAAAAATTGAACATTGGGGAGTTGATATTGAAATCCCTGATTTGTTTGCAGACAAAAAAGAAACAACAGAGGAAACAACAGAGGAAGAAAGAAAGATTTGGATTCCTGATTGTATATTTCCATCGAATAACAAATATGACGTTCCGACATTATTGATTGAACGTCAGGCTCGAATGTTAATCAATCCGGTGAAACCTTACGGAACAGAAAAACGTTCAAAACAAGGAGTCGGAACGTATCATTTTTATGTTGATGATTATAGGTTCAATAAAATTTGGGACGATCCGTCAAACCTTATTAAATCCGGTATGTTGGCGATGGTTGAACCGAATCTGTCATTATATAATAGTACTCCGATAAGTTACGGATTACATTTAATATTCAAAAAGCGATGGATTGCACGATTTTTGCAAAATTATAACATTGATGTTTTTGTCGACCTGAATGTCAATCCTAAATTTTACGATTACAATCTTTTAGGTGTTCCTGATGGATGGAATTCGTTTGCGACACGTGGATATTCTGACAATATTGACGCATTAAAAAAAGAGATTGAAATCGCGCAAAAAGTTAGTGGAGAGGATGAACCTTATATGATTGTTTATGGAGGAGGAAAGAAAGCGAAAGAATTGTCTGCAAAATATAATTTAATATATATTGAATCAAAATTTTCTGAAACATGGCTAAAACAAGCGGAGGAACGCGAGACAGTAACATCAGCAGAATAGCGTCTGAATTCAATAGTTCAGGACAATTTTCAGATGATTTTTTTAGTTTGAACGTAGAAGGACAACGGGCAGTCATGCAAGAAGCCGAACTACAAAGAACAGGAAACAAAGCAATAACATCAAAAGAAAATGCGAAGTTTACGAAAGATTTAAACAGTTCAGCAAATGTAATGTCTGACAATTTATCTGTCGCCAATACTCCATATAGTACGAATCAGATGAGCAGTACATACAAGACACCAAGTGAAAGAAAGGTAATAAATGACGCAAGAAGAAAGTTCAACAAAGCAGAAAAGGAATATCGTTCAACAAGCAAAAAAATGTCTGACCGTTTATCAGGCATTGATAGACCTGACAGATTTTATTCATCAAAAACACAAAAATCTTGGAATAAAGCATCAAGTTTAACAAGAAAAAAAGAATTCGGAGGATGGACAACAACAAGCGATTAAAAAAAATTTAAAGATTATCAATAATCATAAATAGAGACGTTTATGAAAGACAAAAAGAAGTCAAAAGCAGGAAGAAAAAAAATAAATATTGATTGGGACAAGGTCGATAATTATCTGATGTCAGGTTCAAATGGTGTTCAGGTTTCCGCAATGCTTGGCATTCACTACAACACATTAGTCAACAAGTGCAAAGAAGAAAAAAATTGTGATTTTAGTGAATATTTACAACAAAAGAAAGAGAAAGGGAACAACCTATTGAAAGCGATGCAGTACAAACTCGCTATGAACGGAGACAGAGGTATGTTGATTTGGTTAGGAAAGAACAGACTCGACCAATCCGACAAGAAAGAGATTAAACAACATAATACAGGCAGTTTAATCAACATAAACATGACCGGAGGAAGTGACAAACCAATCCGTTCAGAGAACGACATAAAAGAATGACGTTCAACTTTGAAATGTCGTCCGTCTTTAGATGGAACTACGAAAGCAAAAAACCGATTGTCGTCAATCAGGGAGGAACATCGTCCGGAAAGACTTATTCAATCCTTCAATTGTTAATCGTGAAATGTTTGCAAGAATCAAACGTGATTGTGACAGTCGTCGGTCAGGACGTTCCAAACCTAAAAAGTGGAGCAATCCGTGACTTTGAGACGATAATCGACACAACTCCGTTTTTCTCGCAATTTCTCGAATCTGTCAACAGAACAGACAAGTCGTATAAATTCGTTAACGGTTCAATCATTGAATTCAAGTCATATGAGAACGAACAGGACGCGAAGTCAGGAAAAAGGACGTATCTGTTCGTAAACGAAGCGAACGGAATTCCTTTCAGCATTTATGACCAATTACAAATCAGGACGGAACGTCAGGTTTTCATTGACTACAATCCGACGTTTTCGTTTTGGGTTCATGATGAATTAATCGGACGTGAAGATGTCGACGTGTTCATTTCGAACTATAAACACAATCCGTTTATCAGTCCTGACATCATCAGGAAGATTGAACAACTAAAGGAAACGAATCCGAACAAGTGGAAAGTTTACGGATTAGGAAAGACCGGAGTTCTTGAAAATGTTGTGTTTGATTCGGTCGAATGGATTCCGCGATTGCCGACTGAGAACGTCAAGCGTGTTTCGTACGGTGTGGATTTTGGATATACAAATGATCCGACGACAATAGTCAAAACAGTATTGTCACAGGGAAAACTTTATTCTGAATTACTTTTGTATCAGACCGGACTGACGAATCAGCAAATCAGTAAGGAGTTCGAAAGACTCGGAATCAGGAGAGGACGACGTTCAGGTGACATTATCATGTGTGATTCTGCTGAACCGAAATCAATCAAGGAATTGAAGGTTTTGCAATGGAACGCGAAACCATGCAAAAAAGGAGCAGATTCAATAAGACACGGCATCAACGCAGTAAAATCATACGGTGTTTTGAACTTGGTTAATTCGAAAAGATGGAAACATGAACAGATTTCGTATATTTGGCAAATAAACAAGAAAGACGGAAGAACACAGAACAAACCGATTGATAAAAACAATCACATTTGGGACGCGTTAAGATATTCAGAACAAGGATTGAGGAAAACAACATATAAAACAGAATATACATAAATGTCATACGTATTAACAACATCACAATTCAATAGCGGATTACAACAGAACAGTTGTAAGTTGCTGAATTCACTTCGATATATCTCTCAGGTCAGTCCGTTCATTATCGCGGACGTCAGGATTCAACTCGAATTAAATCAAATACAACCGTTCACAGACGACGCGTTTCGCGACTACCTGACGGAGTTATACAACTTGGAACTTGATTATTCTGCATTAAGTCCGTCAGAAATTACTGTCTTGAACGTTCTCCGCGAATTTATCACACCGTTACCGTCATCGGCTTGTTGTGGCGCAGATGTTCCGACTTTGCTGAACACTACGCAAGTTTACAACGACCGTATCGGTTCGGCATCGTTTGAGAAAGAAGCAAGAATCGAACTTAGTGACACGGTGACGTGTGACGTGTTCGACATTGAAACGGCATGGACTCCTGTCGGACTCGCGCCGGCATTGATTTCGATTTCAAACGTTCTGAATCAACTCGGTTGTGTTAATGATAAAAATGTATTTTCTTTTTTGTGGATTGATTTCGTCGCTGATCCGACAGGATTCACGTATAACGTAGACATGAACATCCGCGACGACGTCGGAGGGACAATTGTCGTTCTGAATCAAAATTTCACATTTTAAACTGTAATTAATTAATTATTATAAATAGTACTTATTATGAACTTATTAAATTCTTTTTTATTGGATTGTTGTCCTTTGGCGACATCGCTGACAGACATTCCGTCATCGTCATGTCCTGAAAACATCGGACAGATTCAAAGATATTGGTTTGTCCGCAAAGGTGTCGTTGTTCTTGACACGTTAGCACCTTACACAAATTCAACTCCTTTATCCGTTAATGGTCAAGATCCTTTATTATTAGCAACATGGAACATTTTATTTTCAGCAGTTGATGACAGTCATGTCGTCCTGACTCCTTTAATCGGTGGTGATTCAACAGTCACGGCAGGAAGTCCGGTCACTTTTGGAGGAGGAGACAATTCAACATTAAACGGTGAGCAGTTCGTCACGGCAATCAATCCGTCCGACGTATCTGTCAGGTTCGACTCATTAACCGCGTCACAAATTTCAGCGTTTAGAACATTGACGTGTGAAGGGAACGGTCTCGAAGTATTTTTAATTTCTCAGGAAGGTAAAATTTGGGGTTCTCAGACAGGCGATTTGTTCAAAGGATTTGATTGCACAAATGTCGTTCTTGGTTCTCTGACGAATAGCGGATTCGGAACGCGTGACAGTAACACGATGACGTTTCAACTTCCTTTCGATTGGGATGAAACAAAAGCATTTATAACACCGTCAGATTTTAACGCATTAACTGTTTAATCATGGCAATGCCTAAAAACATAAAATTAATTTCTAAGATTGGGATTGTGTCAGAACTTTCGTTCTCTCACGCTCTCAATCTTCTGAGATTGCAACAATCACAAGGTGGTGAAGATTGGTCGATTGATTCATCAAAATTAGAATTCAAAAACAATGAGATTGTCAGAATCAAGTCTAATAAAAAAGATAAAAAAGAAACCTAATCAGGACAGGATTTCAGACATGAAGAGATATCAATCACGTTTGAAAGTAATGTCTGAACCTTTGTTTTTTTGGGAAATCGAACGGGAAACCGGTTGGTCTGAAGTTAAGCAGGCGATTCGTAACTCTGTGACACCTGAGAAATACAACCGTCTGATGAATTTCTTTTCGTTTCCTTTGCCTATTGTATCAATTGCGAACGATATATCTGAAGATTTGAATCGTGTGTTCAACGGTCGAAACGCGAATTTCTCGGTTCAATATCCTAATAAACGAGCGGAACAACAAACAGAACAGTTGTTGATGATGTTGAAAACCCGTGAATGGATTGAAAAACACGGACGTCGTGTCTTCAAATGTCAACCGCAAACAATTGTCGTAATTGACAAAGATGCGTCCGGAATTCCGTTCTATCTGTCCGTTGGTCTTGACAAGTTAATCGGTTTTGAATGTGACGAACACGATGAATTCAAATACATTATATTCGACCATTCACACGGAGAGGACGAACGCGGAAAGTTTAAAAAGATTGCTTTTTATGATGATGAATTTTATCGTGTAATTGAAGAAATTAACGGAGTCATGACCTTAATCGTCGAGAATCCGCACAATCTCGGATTCTGTCCGTGTCGGTGGTTCGTTGACGAATCGCTGAACAGTAACGACAAGGTAAAACGATACGCACCTTTGTCTCCTGTTCTCGGAACGATGTCGGAATGGTCGCAATTTTACGCTTATTCATATTATGCGGAACATTACGGTGTTTTTCCCGTTGTTGAATTCGCGTCACCTATATGCGAAGATGAACATTGTGTGAACGGTTATGTGTCTTATCCTTTGGAAAACGGAGGGATGTCTGTTCCTTCGACGTGTCCGTCATGTTCAAAAAACAAATTCAACGGAGCAGGAACGTCAATCAAAATCAATCCGCGCATTGACAACGATGAAAACGATTCATCAGGATATTTTCGTTTTATCAGTCCTCCGACGCAGAACCTTGAATTCGAACAGACGAAACAAGACCATCGCGAAAACTTCATCAAGGTCAACACGACAGGATTCAACGATGTGATTTCTCGCGATGCCGTCAACGTGGATCAAGTTCGTTCATTGATGGAAGATAGAAAGAAACCGTTGTTAAAATTAGCAGGATTTTTAAATCGTCTGCATACGTGGATGATTGAGACGTCGGTAAAACTTGCAATCAACACAGACGTCAAGGTTCACGCGAACTACGGGACGGAATGGTTTCTGTTGACTGAGAAACAACTTCAGGAGTTGTTCAAAGGTGCAAAGGATTCCGGTCTTCCTGAGTCAGAAATTGACCAAATTTACAACCTTCTGATTGAAACGAAGTACAAAGGACAACCGCAAACAGTTCGGAAATTGATGATTGAAAATAATCTGAATCCGCAACCGTATCAATCAATTGCGGAATGTTTCGAACTTGCAAAAAACGGAGTCATGACACAGTCAGATTTGTATTTGAAAGCAAATTTGATTAAATTTATAAAACGTTTTGAAAGGGAAAACGGTTCAATTGTTGAATTCGGTTCAGATATCACTTTCGAACAAAAGATTAATATAATTTTAAACACATTCAAAAATTACGCAAACGATGAAAACGAGAACACGAACGAAGAAAGTCAAAACGATGACGGGGAATCTGTCGAACAACAAGGAAATACAGAATCTGATTAATAGATATCCTGATGTTAACATTCCGACACAAATCAATGTAAATAATTCACATTGTTTTAATTTCTTAGGATTCAATGTCAAGAAAGGAAGCGGAATCAATGTCAGTCTTCGCGTTCGACAATTTACAAAGACCGTCGAATTGTGGGAAGCGATGACAGATTATCAGAAACGTCCGGAAATTATCGGAGCATTTGAGACGGTCATCATGATCCACAATCCGTACATTGAACCTGAAGAAACAGAGTTCGAAGAAATCACAACGGAGGGAAGGATGACCAAAGCAAAGAAAACCAAAATCAACAAGATGATGGAAAACGGACACGGAACAGACGACGAAGGTCTGAACGACATCGCTGAACAAATCGGTCTTTCTTTCCGTCAGGTGAAAGATTATGTCAATTCATTTTAAACACTATTTAATAACTTTTAAACATCAGGGACGATGGAACAGGAATTCAAAGATAAATTAACACAAGACGCAACACTTCAGGCGAAGGTTCTCGACATTCTTAAAGGGACGGAAGTCGGCAAGGCATACACCGAAACGGTTGCAAAGAATTATTTTGAACAAAACGTAGGTTCAGAACATCGCAAGATTTACGACTTTGTTGACAACGCGCTCAAATCGGAAGGACTCGACAAACCTGAAGGTGTGAAGACATCTGAATGGGTCAACATGATAGCGAAACAGAACAAAGAACTTTCTGATAAAATTTCAACAATGTCCGCGAATCCTGACAAACTTGCGGAACAAATCGACGCATTGACACAGAAGCACAAGAAAGAAAAACAGACGTTCAACAAGGTCGCACAGGAAGAGATATCAAAACGTGACGCAGAGATTCAGCAATTGAAACAAGTTCAGACGGACGTCATGAAACAGTCAGAGATTCAAAAATCCGTTGCAAAATTTGAGTTCAATAAGGGACTCGACGAGAAATTAATAAATGACATTATACAAGTCAAAACACAGATATTGATTCACAATTCTAAAATCGAGGACGGTGTTGTTGTTTGGTGCAAACCTGACGGAACACCAATCAAGGACGGCATTCTGAACGCGTCACTTGATTCGATTCTCAGAAATGAATTTGATTCTGTTCTTCATAAAACGGTCGGAGGAGGAAACGCAGGGACGCAACCAACAAACACCGGACAATTCAACGGTCAGCAGGTAATCGTTGACACAACAAGGTTCAAAACACAAGAGGAGTTTTTGACCGAATTCAATAAAATTGCTCAAAGCAAAGGGATTGCAAAGGGCGAACAATACGACTCTTTATATTGGGACGCATTTGAAAGATATGACGTCAAACAATTGAGAGAAATTTAAAACAAATTTAAACTAAAACAAAATGTCAATAGTAGATTTAAAAAGACAGAACGCGCGCGGAGTCTATCCGTCGGAAACAGACAGACAACAACTTCGCCAACAAGAGTACGGATATATCAACATGGCTTCTGCGTCAACTCCATTACTTATCAACTCCATCAATCAGGGAATTATCGAACAGTCATGGGGAGCGCCGGCGACACAGATTCCCGTGTTCAGCAAAAATGTAGGAACGGCAACCGCGACAACAATGACGTGCGCATTTCCTGACGACGACGCAAATGCTGAGTTGATGAACGTGACGTTCATTTCTGCTCATGCAGGCTTTCAAATCATTCCAAGAATGTCAGACCAAAGTGATATCGTTACGGAAGCACAGGAGTTCATGAGAATGTTTTCTGATAAAGAGGAAGCACTTGCGGACTTTTTAGAAGGTGCAATTTATACGGCTTTAGATACTGCATCCGCGTCGACTTCAAACTCTGCGTTTATCGGTGTCGGTGCTAAATATGGTGCATTGGTCGGTGATGCGATTCAGGTGTCCGCACTTCAGTCAGAATTCTTTTTTAATGACATGAAATCAATCATGCAAGCGGATAACTTCAGACGCAACGGTTTGAATGTAATCGGTGACGCACAACTTCCGTCTTATGTGAATCAATATGCGAATCAGGATTCAGGAAACGGAACAAACTCCGCGTTCCAATTCAACGGTTATTCTTTCCAATACTCAAACAGTACGGTCACGACAGGCGGATCAACATCAACGGGTTTTGTAATGCCACAGGGATCGGTTGCTATTATTTCAAAAGTTTCTCCTGATGCGAGAATGAACCGCGTTTCACAATCTTCAGGTGTTCGTTGGTCAGTTGAAACGTCTGATTTGCTCGGTGGATTGGAGATTGAAATGATGGTCACAGATTCATGTGAAGATGTTTCTACGATAACGCTCAATAATGACGATACCAACGCACTCGTGAAGAATTATCAGATGGGTCTAAACGTTGCAATCGTCACTCCTTACAACTTAGGAACAAACGGAGGAATCAAAAAATTCGATATCCTTCCTTAAGATGTGTTTAATTTTTGAATAGTGTTCAGGAGGACATTGTAATAGTGTCCTCCTGTTTTAAATATATATTTTATGTTTGATTTGCGCGCAATCACAGAATTGAAGAAAGTCGTGGGATTCCGCGACCATTGGAACACGGTCGACATCCCTGTCCTTCCGGTCACGTTATCAGATTCGGAGTCCGGACAGTACTATCAGGATTTTCATCCGATGATTCGACTCGATTATATATCTGCTTTATTACCGTCAGATTATTCTCTCGACACTTTTCTTGATGACATCGAAACGTCTGCAATCAAACAGATGTTAAATAAGATGCAAACGTTTAAAAAGTTGAATAATTCAGGTCAGGATTTAGCGCGTAACAATCTGATTTATGACAATGTCCTGAAGAACAAACCGATTGTAAACGAAGGGAGATTCGTCGGTGTTGAGTTCGCGTTGAACGACACATCTGTCGGAATCCGCGCAATTATCAACCGTGTCGGTCTGTATCTTACAACGGCACAACCTTCACTTACTTTGTATCTGTTTAATTCACTTCAGGAAGACGCAGTCAACACGTACACATTCACGTCTGTGAACGCGAATTCTTTCACTTGGTTAGAGACGCAAATCAATATCGACTATCAGGATTCAAGCGGAACAGACGGAGGTGTTTGGTGGCTTGGATATTATCAGAATGACCTTGTCGGTCAGGCGATTTCCTACGACGTTTTAAATTGGCGGAACGGATATTGTCAGAAGTGCGACGGAGGAACACGTTCGTCAAAGTTCAATTCTATTTCAAAATATGTGAATATGTCACCGTTTTATGTTTCAGGTTCGTCACTTCCTGCCGTCGGTAAGTTGTTTGATTCGGATGATATTGTGTATAATTATACTTGCAATTTTGGAATGAATTTCAACGTGTCTGTTGTGTGTAACTTGTCACAGTTTTGGATTGACAATCGTCTGTCGATGGTCAACGCAATCGGGAAAACTGTCGTGTTGAAAATCCTTCAAATGATGAAAGCGTCGAGTCAGATATCAGCAATCGAACAGAACGTTCAGTTCAATATTATCAGAGATTTAGAAGGAGACAGAGAGACACAATCTGTTCCTTTTTGGCAACAGGCAGAACGTTCAATCAAGGCGACGAACTTCGACCAATCGAATATAAATTCAACGTGTGTACCATGTGCGCGAAAGGGCGCGATTTATGGAGCAGTATAATATAAAAAGATGGCTTTTGATGACACAATCCTGAACGATTTTAATGTGACAGTTGAACGACTGAGAACGTCAATCAACGAGTCAATCAGGACGTCCGTCGACAACAACAAGACAGTCATAAAGACGATGCAAACGGAAGAACAAATGTATCTCGGAATTAACGCGTCAGGAAACGCAATCAGTCCGGACTATGCAGATAGTACTATCAATTATAAAAAACGTAATTTTCAACCGTATGACCGTGTTACGTTGAAAGATAGCGGAGATTTTTATGACAGTATCGAAATTGAAGCGAGAACAGACGATTTTGTCATCAGTACACAAATTACTTATTCAATTTATTTAGTGACAAAATACGCGGAAATTTTAGGAATTACCGACACAAATCTCGAAAGGTTCGTCAACACTTACACACTACCAATTATAAAACAATCATTCAATGATATTATTGCAGAATCCTAACATTCCGACGTCCGTCAATCCTGTTGAAATTGATTCGGCAATCCTTGACATCAAATCCGAACTTGAATCCGGTCTGACTTGGTTGACGAACGGTTACGGTCGCGCGTTTAAGAATTTAGACATCACGAACGGTGAACGTGTTTATTTCCCTGAAATCTATCTCGGAAAACAAAACGGATCATACCGATACACAAACATCAGTCCGGACAACGACAAACAAGGACAATGTTTTTTTTATGTCAGACGTGAAACGATTTCAGAATATCAGACAGGAATGTATTCCTTTTTGAACTACGATGTTGCTCTGATTTTTTCCGTAAACATGGAATTAATTAATTCGACATTGACAGAGACGGAAGTCTTTCAACAGATTTTAATTGCTCAGGTTCGTGACGTGTTGACTCGTCAGATTCTCGGAAAGTCTTATGTTTTGAAGGTGAACACGGTCGAATTTGTTTTCGAAGATGTTTTCAGGGAGTTTAATTTGTCAGAACAGTCGACAATGGAAAAAAGTCCGTTGTCACATTTCCGTTTCAACTTGTCACTAAAAATGCCTGAAACGTGTCCGACTCCGTCAATTATTCCTCCTGTTGTTCCTTGTGTTGTTGGTTCTACATTTTCAACTCCTTTAGATGGTGTAAATAGTTACATAGTCACAAAAGTTCCATTATCAGATTATGACTTAGAAGGAACAGATACTTTTACATTTTCTTTTTACATTAAACCATCAGTATTACAAGAAGGTGACATTATAAATAAATTCTCAGCAACATCACCGACAATCGCAAAGGGTTATTTTGTTAGATTATCAGCAACGGGTGAAATAAGGTTTGGATTGTCTAATAATTCAAACAGAATTGACGTCAAAAGTCCGTCTTTAATTGTTGTTAATGTGTGGCAACACGTTTTAATTACATACGACGGGAGTGAATTATCTTCAGGAGTTAAGATATATATTGATGGTATTATTCAGGCTAATACAGTTATTCAAGACAATTTAACAGGGTCAATAAATAACCCTGCACAAATATTAAAACTTGGCGCAAATATAGTAAGCTCTCGCTATTATGCCGGATTAATTGATGATGTCAAAATGTGGAACATTGTATTAACACCAACAGAAGCAAAATGTCCGACAGATTTATATTCTGCAAATTTATTCTTTTATAATAAGATGGGTGAATTATCTTTATTTGGTTTTACAAATAGACATTATCCTGATGAAACGGGTCTAACTTTTGGCTATTCATCGCAAAATATGGGTATTGGAGATATTTCAACAGATACAATAAGCTAAAACAATGGCACACAATAGATATTATATAATCAACGCAGACGATCCAAACATGAACGACATCAACGACATCATTGTCGGACGTCCTGAGACACAAAGATATTCAATCGACAATAGTCAGATTGTAATTAAATTACATGAAGAAGACCATCGTCAACATGATTGTTTGCAACAATACACAGAACAATCACACGATGAAATTTTGCAATCTTTGAGTTCTCCGGAATGGACTCCTGAAATTCCTATAAATGAATAATTTTATAATGTTCTTTTTGTTGTTTTGGTGGTTTATGCTTATATTTTATAAGTTGAACATTCCGGTCAGATTTTACAATCGTTTCCCGTCGACATTTACCGACCGTTTGACGAATTGCGAGTTCTGTCAGGAGTCACACATTGGAACATTATTCGCGTTGTGCCTGTTTCTATATTGTGGAGATTACATTGTTTTAACTTTCGGATTCATGTCCGCGTCATTATCAAACCTATTAAAAAGATGATTAACTTTTTTAAGAAGAAAATCGTTGTTGAATTTTACGATAGCATTGAAGAAATGCCACATCGCAGATACATGAAATTCAACAAAGAAATGATGAGACAGAATGAAGTCGGTAACGACATGACGGACGTAATGAAACGCATTGAAAGAGCGATGTCGTTCATCAACGCAGACAGTTCAGATAAAGCGTTTAAAGAATTGTCAAACGCACGTCTGACGTTCAATTATGCAAACGCACAATTGCAACCGAAAGGTCTCGCGCTTGCGTCGATGGTCAAATCGGTGAACGGCATCGAACAAACAGACCTTACATCTGACGGTCTGCGTCGCGTCCTGACGATGTTGCAAGATTTAGGAATCACAAAAAACGAAGTCGACACGGTGACGGAAGACATAAAAAAAAAGTCGAACAAGAACTCAAAATCTTCTTTCCTCTCGAATTTGAAGGAAAAAATATCATTTATAACACGGCATTAATTAATAAATTAAAGGCGCGGATTTCGTGGATATTGGAGGAAGACGACAACGTCGAAAAGGAGCAGAAAGCAACAAAGGAGTTGTTGAAATTGATAAAACCGAATTTTTGGAATCTGAATCGTGAAGGGAACGCGGACGTTGACATTGAAGTCGGTTTTGAGGAATTCATGATGTCGGTCGGAGAACACACAAAGGAAGACCTGAACACAATCACAACGTTCAAATTTTACACGTTGTTAAAACATATAAA
>WLWH01000796.1_pt1 | contig 24687 bp, 21 predicted proteins | sample 6712741 | NCBI WGS metagenome assembly WLWH01 (sample SAMN12718694, study PRJNA515312) | sponge metagenome | isolation source: marine sponge | host: Mycale hentscheli | place: New Zealand: South Island, Marlborough, Capsize Point | collected 2003-05-01
CCTGAGGAGTATATTCGTGGTCAGGCGTAGAATTAACAGTAATAACCGAACCAAGAGTTATATCACTAATCGTTCCAATAAAATCTGCGACAGAACCAGCGATAGGCTCCGCAGTAGTGAAAACATTAAAAGTTGTTGAACTTGTCGCTTTCCACCAATGGGTAGTCGCACCAACAACTCTCGTGAAATCCCAATAATCAGTTGCACCAACAGAACTAAACGCCGCTGTTCCAGCAACAGGAACGCCACCCGATTTCTGCGTCCAAGCACCTCCAAGAGCCAAGTTCTGGAAAACGTTATTAAAGGTTATAATACTCTTACCACCACCCTCTGTAATAACTGCCTTACCAAGTAGATTATTTGCATAATCAACAATATCATTCTTAGACCAGGGGTATACAATAGCACCTGTGGAATCAATCTGTTCTTTGATATAGTAATTATTCGCTGCTCCATTAAACTGGGCGCTCCAAGTCCAGTTGTTTGCCCCAACATACTTCGCCCAAGTAAAGTCCAAAAAAGGGCCAACAACGCCTTCGGCTTTCCTCCACGTCCAAGTCCCCGAACCTGTTCCAGCAATGCTATACTTCGGCTCATTAACATTGAGAATGATTGCTCCTGGCGTTGTGCGAAGTGGAGCATAAACCCAAGTAATCTTCCATTTCCTATCAGCTCCTGTGCTACTGTCATAAATAATGTTAAATCGATAGCCAAATGATTGAGAGGCATCAAGGCCACTCTGAATAGCAACCTGTAAAGTTTGAGGGGTATAATTACCAATTGGTATAGTGAGAAGTATATTACCTCCAATTTCATCAGTATCGAGTTCAAACTGATTTGTTGTTGCTGTCACAGTGTATTCAAGAATACGCTCTATCGTTGCATTTACTAATGCTATTTCACTATCGGCTTCAAAAACCATAGATGATTTAATCCTGTTTGTAAAATCAAAACCCGTCATATTTGGGTCATTTCCGGGATTTGCAGAGTTGTCATATCCGTGTAAAGTAATCAACATTTTTATTATATAAATAATTATTTTACAATTAAAAAAAGATGAACTTTTCTCGTATGGTAAATAAAATTATGGAAGATGAAGAAAAAGGCTCAAAAAGTCTTACAAAGAAACCAAAAGATATATTTTATGACCCTTCTAAAAAGCAATCAAAATGTGGGACTGGAAAAAAGAAATTAAAGGATTGTTCAGCCGTGCATCAAAAAAGAAAGGTAAAACCACCAAAAGTGAAGGATTACCTATAATTTTATATTATGCTGTAAAATTATGAAATAAAAAAATTTTTTTTATACATATAAAATGCTCCGTGTAAGTCAAACGCTCCCAATCCAGAATTACTCGATAATCCAGCCCTGTCAGAACTCAGGTAATGCTTTTCAACACGGGCAGAACCAAAAGATTAGGTTCCACGTTGACGGAACCCAGATTCCTATGTGCGATATGTCCGCATCTTATTTACAATTCCACGTCCAGGCCGTTGGAACAAACCATAAAGTCCAGCTCAACAGAAGTGCTGAACAGCTTATCCATCAGATACGGTCATATGTCAATGGCCAGGAAGTTGAATCTATTGATGAGTATTCTCATCTTTGTGCTATTTCTCAGGATTATGGTGAGACCGATATGGAACAGCAGTCCAAGTCCGTTTTCACCCACCAGAATGGCGCAGCCGGACTACTTTCGTCAGGTGCCGGAACTGTCGGCAGCCCACTTGTGCAGAACCGAATTAAATGTCAGGTTCAGTTGAAGCATTCAGGTATTTGGGGAAGTGAGTATGACTTCCCTTTCACCGCCTTTGATAATGGTGTTGACCTTGAAATTGAACTTGAAGACCCCGCCAGATGTTTAACATCACAGCAACCCGCTTTCGATATTCGTCTTGACCAAGTCCGTCTCGATGGTGGTGGGGCAAACGCAGCAGGAGTTTTCAGAGTGACGCCTAATACTCTACGACCCGATTATCTGACGTCTAATGGTAATGAGTTTGTTGAGAAACTTGCCGACCCCGTTTATGATAGTTGGTCAACTCTTGCCGATTTCCCTCTTTGTCAAGGCGATGAGATTGATATTCGGTATAGGATTAACACTACTGCCCCCGTCAAATATGGTGACCCAAATATGGTCACAAGCACCATTACAGCCATAACTATTGATGGTAGTGGAGTTATTTCCCTCACCGTTGCCTTTACCGACCCTACGGCCACGGCTGATGCTTCTTGCTGGGATATTTTCGCACGGATTGCTCGAACTAATGGTGCTGTTGATGGAACAGGCGCACTCGAAACTTTGACACAGAACTATCAGGTGACTGACCCAATCCTTGTTCTTCGTAAACTTGAAATCCCACCCGCTCAGCTCCAAACTATCGCACAGAGGGTTACGCAGGGTGCTTTGCAGTTTGACCTCGCTACTTGGACTTGCTATAAACAGAGTATGCCTGCTATGGAGACTTCGACTGTCCAGATTCCTTGCCGAGCAACTCGTGGTAAAGCTATAATTCTTCAACCCAAGTTGGACACATCTGCCGTCTATATGGGTCTTGAAAAGCAGTATCCATTCGACTGGGGAGGTGCTTTTGGGAAACAAGCCGGTTCGGTGGGTAGAGGTGCGACGGAGGCTGATGTAGGTAATGTTCTCCGGAACTATCAGTTCCAGTTCGGTCAGCATCGTAGACCCAACCTTCCAGTAAGTCTTTACAACACCGCTCTACCCCAGCGTTATTCAGCACAGGAGCATCTTGTTGAACTTGACAAGGCACTAAAAGTTTCTATGGGAACTGCCCGTCTAACCAAGTTCCGTGAGAATTTCTTGATTGCTCGGTCAACATCTGCTTATGGTTCGAGTGAGGACTATTCTCCCGCAGAAATCCTATGCTACTTTAACTACTACACTACCGAACCAGGTGGTGGTGTGGCGGCTCCAACGCAGGGTATTCAGTGGTTAATATGGTGCTACCACATACGCCGTATTCAGGGTGCCCAGGGTGGTGTTGAAGTTTACTATTAAACATAAACTCCAAAATGTCAAAAACGTTTAAAGGAAAATATATTAAAATGGTCGTGTGGAAGCTCGAAGTAATAAACCCAATTAACCCAAAAGAAATCCTTACTACTTTTGAAGGTAAATCTATGGCTGATATTGAGAGACAATGGATGGAGAAAAGTGGTAATAAATACCTAACTGTAAAGAAGTTATATACAATGTGGCGTAGGAAGTCGTCATATTTTTTCCGCTTATCAAAAGAGGAAAAAGAATTGAATATAGAAGAGAAGTGGCGTATTCCTTTTCAGGAGACTAATGGGTGTCAGCAACTCGCCGATGGCCACGCCACGGACGTTAGACGTCAATCGCTAATTTGCGAGACCTCTTCGTCAAATCATCCAACTGCTGTTCCCGTAAGCGAATAATAGCGTCTTGTTTTTTAACAAAACTCATTTTACTACATTCATAACAAACAAAACCCAATTTATCAAGAACCTTTTTAGGCTTACGTATCTCCTTGTCACATTTCGGATTCCCGCAATAGAGTTTTTCACGATAGTCGATAAATACATACTTCATTTTATTTTATATAAAAATTTAATTATATAAAAATGGTTAATGAAAAACTTTCAGTAAGCTTTACTAATCCACCTCCTATACCTCAAAACCCGACCCCTCCGGGGTCAAGTATCGGTCTTGGATGGGGTTTATCAGAGGTAGCGCTCTCGCTTGACCCCGACGGGGTCGATGGCTCATTAATGTCAATCGAAGATGACGAATGGGTGCAACCGGAGACTATAAATGCTAAGATTGATAGGCTTGAAAATCATATAATTAAATTAACAGAAGAGGTCAAAGAGCTAATGAAGTTCTTTTGGAATTAGCGACAGCCGATGGCGTCAGGGACTCGCACGTCTTGGCTCCGCGTCCGCCGGAGCGGACTTTGTCTGCGACTTTTCAACTAATGGTGAGGGATGCTCAATATCACGAGCAAGACTAATACATAACTGCATATATTCTACACCATCTGGCGTGACACTATGTGTATGGGTATGTTGTCCCATTGGAAGAAAACCCTCCGAAAGACACTTAGCAACAGCTTCATTAAACGATTTCGGGCTTGTAGCACAAACCATTTTAAATTCAATACCACTCATTTTAATATATTTTCCTTTAAACATATTACAACATTTGTCGTTTTAGACTAAAAATCAACAATCTCAACCGACCCTTCCTGAACAATAATCTGTTTAACATACGAAACCCAGATAAGGAACTGCAAAGGTTGAAGCAAGTTAGCTCGGTTCATCTGAGCCCCACTTCCACCCGTGCGAGTATAACGAAGAACAATCGGCGTAGCACCAATACGAGTTGCGTTCATAGGGCTAATCTGTCCATTAGCATACCGAGACAGCTGTAAAGCCTTCCAATTACTATGGCCTGCTGTAAGCGGGTATGAATACATACGACCTCTCGAAGAACCATCCCCAACACCACGAGAAGAAATCTCTGATGTATTGAGACGCATTACGCTACTATCATAAAGACGGGTATACTGCGAAGGTTCAAGAGTCAACATATTATCACCTACCGACTGGTTAGTAAGACTATAAGCATAACACTCGTTGGAAATAGCACGGTCAGTAAGATGCCTGTTATTAACAATAAGGTCCATCTCCTCCTGCTGCTGTAAATCACTACGAGCGTCCTTAACAAGTTCAAACAACCTACCATCATCGGTGAGACTTGTAGCCGTATCAGTTCCAGGCTTAATAGCCGTAGACAGTTTCTGAACCATAACACGTTGAACGAACCTTCCCGCCTGACCAATCTGTATGTCGGTAGAGACTTCGGCACCAGTCGCAACGGCGGGAATTTGCTTACGAATAACAACTTCACTACGAAAGGGAATAGGCATACCACCAATAACACGCTGACGCATCTGGTCTTCTACCATATCCGGATAGTGAATATGGTCGCACATCATAACTGGAAGAGGAATATTCATCGTTCTCGCACTGGGGTCATTATCCTGCACAGTTGTAACAGCAACATTAAACTGCTTAGCACCAGCCGTATTATCACCAATACCCTGAAAAATAATAGCATCGCCAGCAGTAAGGTTCACACCAGCCCTATCTAAAAGCACCGTCCCAGTCCCATTAGGAACACCAACAGTCGATGTCTCATAAAGACGACCCTCAACCTGAACGTCTCCACCACCAGCATCGGCAGGGTATGCCTGTTGATTAGCAAGTACAGGAATATTCAATAGACCCTCACCAGAACGAAGTCCACCTTTACCAGCGACACGACCCCAAACCTTCTCACCGCTAATAAATCCTGTTGCAGCTCCGACAGTCAATGCACCCGCAGTTTGGAGTGACGAAGCATCCTGAACGGCAGACAAGCAACGAGAAACATCGGTAATCCATTCAACCTCAACAACGACGTCAGGGAACTCGGTGGTAGAGAGGAACAACGGAAGCTGAACGTCATCAAGTGCGGGGAACAATTCACGAAGCTGAACACAAAATTCGGGAGACCTATCAGCCATACAAACACGAGTTTTAGCACCAGCATCAAAACCTTCGGCATCGCTATACAAAATATTACCAAAGGCATCAATATCAAAGGATTTCTTACTTCCGTGCTTAACACTTCCTACGCAAGACTTCCACTGTTGAGACCGCATAGAGCGTTCAATAGCAAGATACAACTGAACTTCTTCGAGACCATCAACAAGAACACCGCCAATATACAGAGATGCTTTACTAATCGGGCAACAGCCCGTAAGAGTTGGGGCAGCCAACTGGTCGCCAACAATACCCGTAGAATTACGAGTGGAATCTGTTGCGGGGGCAACACGGGAAGTATTCCAAACCTGAAAAATAATAGTGGAGTGGCTATCAAGAACACCCTTACGTTCAAGACGGAATACGGATTTACCAGTGCCTTTATCCTGAAAGACGTGCTGGACGGGTCTAAGCATCACAGTCTCCACACGGGAAACCTGCTCTTCATCCTGAGCATTTGTCATCATCTGCATAGGGATGGAAGTAATTTGAGAAGTTGGGTCGGCAGGAACTACCGAGGCACTTGAAGGTGCGGTCATCGAACCATCGCTGTAAACTTTTCCAGACATTTTATTTAACAAATAAAAATATTTTTTAAATTTTATTTTTCGTGAAGTATATTTTATATGTTACGATTGCACGCTGGATTCAACACCCGCTTTAAGATTCTCATCACGAGTTGATAGCGTAATCTGTTGGTTGGTTAATGCATCACGATGTCTTGTAATAGCATTATAAACCCTCTCGTAATGCGGATGTTCCGTTGGGTCATCTGCATCTGGGTAATCTCCGTCAACATTATCCCGATAATCTAACCTTCTAACGTGTTCGACTCGTTGTGGGATAACGGGGCCTCTTACTAAATGTTCTCTATTTAAGTCAACCATACCTTCTTTTGGCGTCCCTAAACCCGTGCCGACATATGCTTCCGAGCGTTCCCGAACTGCTTGGCGAGATTTAGGGTTTAATACGAGCGGTCTGTCATTGGCGGCAAAACGTTCCGTAATATCAACAGCCAGAGGGTTTCCTACAATAGCCGTCACGTCAAGCCCTGTCGCATCTATTTTATGAATATCATACAATCGTCTGTTCTGTGGTCTACCACCTTCTCTTATAGGCCTCATAGCCTCCAAAATAAACCGATGTGCTGCCTCTTCACTATCAGCAGCATACACGCTTTCACCATAATATAGCCTGTTTAATTGGTCTGTCCCAAGTGTTCCTGGAAATCCGTGAACCGCTGGGTCAAATGTTGGGTGTCCCTCAAATGTTTCTGCTGTTCCATATCCTCCCGCTGGTATACGAGTGGCTCTGAAATATGTGTTTCTACCACCCCCGGCGGAAGTATCTACCTGAGGGACGACTAAATCAGGTTCACGGAACTCTCTATTATTTTCGTCTACAACCCTTCTACCACGAATAGTGATACTCCCGGGGTCTCCTACATCAGGAGGTTCTTGCTCGGGCTCCTCCTGTCTTGGCTGTGTGGATTCACTCGCCATAGGATTCCCTCCAAGAGCGGTCTGTAACTCCACATTATCTGCAAGGGTATGGTGAGGGACACCTGCTAAATCAGGGTGAACTAACCCGGCTTGTGTGTGTAAATCGTGATACTCACTAAGTCTCTGTCTAATTTCACTTAATTCAAAACCAAAGTTCATTTTCTGGAACGTATCGCCTTTTTCATCAGACTGACGCCACCTTTCTTCAACAAGGTCTTGGCGTTTTAGCAACCTATCATAATCATCTCTTGTAGACAAAGCTGCTCCTCTCATCATCAGCATTCTCTGTTTCATTTCATTTACTCGCTGTTGGCTGTTAAGTTCAGCACGTTGTCTTGCCGTAGGCGTTGGTGGTGCCTCAACTTCTGACAATCTTATATCTTGCCCAGCCATCTCACTTGCACTCATACTTGGTGCGGTAGGTGGGGCTATACCACCACCCATCATCGAAGGAGGTATTGCACTACTAACTTGACTCATAGAGAACGCACTATCAGCATCATCATCATCATCTCCTTTCGTTGCGACCGGTTGACCCGCCATAGCATACTCGGGGTCATCGGGAGATACTTGTTCGAATGGTAAGTTCAATACGGCCTGTCCAGGGTCTTGTATATCATCACTTGTGGGTGTTGAAACAGGTGGAACGTTCGCAGCCATTTGCCTTATTTGACCAAGTTTAGCTATCAGTTCAGCCGCCATTGGCTGACTCCTCATAAAGTTTCTAAGTTGCACGGGGTTCATATTATTCAACCCAGCTTGGGTTGCTATGTCTGACACTCTTGTAAGTAGAGAAGCTTCCGTATTAGCAGATGGATGGAATCCAGCATCCGCCAACATATTACTTATTTCACTAACAGCATCTCTCTTACCTTGATGTTGTTCGCCCATAAGATGTCTCATAGTTGCTTCTAACTGTGTAAGTTGAGCATAACCTTCCTGTTGTAATTGTCCGAATGTTGGTTGGATATATGGAGGCTGTGGTTGGGTTCTTACGACTTGGAAAATAACCGAACTATTTGAAGATAAACTCGTTGGAGCTGAATAATCAGGCATTAATATTTTACAAGTTATTGATGATAATATTATATCCTGTTTTGCGTAGAACGTAATGGGACTTTGATATGAGAAGACGAAATCTTGTTCTGCGTTAAGCCTTGAAATAATACTGCAAACATTTGGCGATACACTCCCATTTGCTCTTGTTGAGTAGAAGTTATTGCTTCCTGCTATTTCTGGGCAAAGTAATAGGTAGTAAGGGCTGTTATTCTTTTCTGGTAAAAGTTTAGCCATCATACTACCCGTATCAGCATCAATAACATAGCCCTGAAATATCCTACAATCGGGGTTAAAATCTGGTTCATCGTTAAAAGTTCCACTTACACGAGGGTTATATATAAGAGGCTCACCAGCGGTATTTGGTAAATTACCTCCAAGATGGTTATTATTCAACGACATCAACTGGTCATATTTAGCACCAGCTCCTGGCGTAAAACCCCAACCAGAACTGAGACCTCCATATGAACCTTGCTGGAAGGATTCGGGGATTGTAACTGCGTTTGTCCCACTCGTCGTTTGGTTTGGTATAGGGTTGTTTGTTGGTGCCTCGCTACTTGGTATAAAAGCGTTAGATATATCTACGGCATTATTAGTTGTTGATTTCGGTTCGTAAAATCTTGATATTGATAAACTTGTCGAAGTGTCTCTACCGCCACCCCAACCGACTTGGGTTATGTAATCATCTGTATATCCTATTTTCTTCATAAACCTTACACCAGCATCATCAAGTTTTGATAAGTCTAATGGGTTGTAATCACCATAATAATTAAAGAAATCTCGGTAGTTGTCAAAAGTTCGTGGTAGCGTTGCCCAATTTTCTGTATTTATACCACTAAATCTTCCCCATACTGCTTCGGTATATGGTGAGACTTGCTTCTTCTCACCAGTTTTAAATACATCTATTAGTGGATATATGATGAATGAACTTGGCTCACCGCCTTCTACACCCCCTCCATCTGGTAGAGTTTTAACAGGATTTACATAAGGCTGATGGAAAAGCATCCATTCAAATCTTGAAAAATCAACATTAAAGTTTAACGTTGCCGAAGAAGAGCCACACATAAACCCACTCTTTATTTCCCAAGTATCAGTGTTCGTAATTACAACGGGATATGAACCGCTCTTCACGGGCATACCGATGTTGACATTTCCATATGAGATACTTCCTGTTGGTGTTGCAGTCATCGTTCCATTTCGATAATCATCTTTCTGTGAGTCGGGAACTACATTAAGACCCGTGTTCCCACTACGGACATATACGATGAAATCACCTGTCCAGTATCCTGTATTAGGGTCGCCATCAGTTTTTGCTGGATAATTTGGATGGTCTATATCATAATAATAACCATCATTCGGTTGGTATGCCGATGCATTTCTATTATGGAAAACGGGAACTTTATCATATCTTATCTTGAAACGGAAACCACCCGGTGTTGGAGTGCCTGTTGCCCTCCCATTAAAATTAGTAGAATCCTCAGCGAAGCTCCCATTGGTGTCGTCCTCATAAGCATCCCAACAGGGTTGGTAAAATTTATTCATAAATAACGCCTGAGTTGAACTATTTTTGATTTGCAAACCATTTAGTCTTGGTCTGATTTTTGTGTTTAGATGTCCAACTATTTCGTTTGATATTCTTAAATCATCTTTGTCTTGGAATTCCTTTGTGATAATACTACCAACATCACTTGGTGATAAATTCGTCGCATCTCCCAAGTCAATCGTGTGAGAAATAAGGTGGTCTACCCATTCGCTATGTGGTGTAGAGTGTGTTCTTACATAAGATGCTACATTTCTCGCATTAAAGACACCATTACCACTCGCAAAAGCCCAGTTCCTACAATAACGCTCCCAATTAAGTTCAACGAATTGTGGTGGTTGTGTGGATATAATCGTTCCTTTCTGATTGTTTTTCCCAAATAAATTATATGAAACGCCCAATATTTTTATAATTGGTGAAGCGTGGTAAGTTGGACTCATTATTGTTATAGTGCTTCCAACCGGATATATACCATTACCGGTTCTACTTTCAAAGCTACGGAGCATATTCGTTGTTGTAAAACCTTTCATAGTTGGTCTAACAATCGTAGAAAAATTCGCCATTTCTAATTCTTTGGGGTAATGGTTGTTGGGGTCATATGACCCAGACTGTAAATAAAATATCTCACTATTTACACCTGTCGGGTCGGTTAAACGGAACATTAATCTCCCTCTTATATTAAGAACCCTTGAATCTGTTCTAAAAACATAATCTACGCTCTTCCATACGGAGGCTGCATCAAGTTCTGCTGTAAACCCATATGTTGTAAGATTATCAATTGCCGTTGTTGTTTTACCTTCAAGTGTTGTATTGTTGCTCCAAAATGATTCTTTATACCTCGCTTGGTCTTTAACGACATCCTCCGCACTACCATAGTGTGCTGTAAAATAATTAAACGCATCGGTCATAGTTGTATTAAGAGTAAATCGTAGCGAGTATGTATTATAATCATATAATTCTATCTTATTATCAATATTTAGACGGAAGATATATGTTGGATGGTCTCTGTAATCATCGAACCAAATACCTTCATAGTTTTTAAATAAACTCCCTGTCATCGGGTTTATGGCCTTTGTCATTTGTATATCCCTCGTTGTTAAAATCCCTAAAAAAGGCATTTGTGTAGATGTGTAAGTTGCTGGACATCCCCATATATTACCTCTGCTTGTATTTGGATTGTTTAATATATTTTCATTTATTGAACCAACGACGTTTACAATTGTAAGGTTTGGAGCTTTTGTGAATCCCGTAATAGGGTTATTTCCAGTTAAATTATAATAATATGCCTTCTGTGTTGATTGAGTTTTAGTGAAACCCGTCACTACTCCCATTGGCTTGTTATTATCTACGGACGTAAGGAACTCGTTAAATGTGTTTATATTGTCCCCAAAACCCGTTCCTGCGTTTTTACGCTCGACCCTATACTCATAAACTTCGTCCCCAACGTCCATTAAATTCTTCATATTCCAACCACGAGACCCATCGGCTGTCGCTGGGAGTGAATCCATTCCAGCCATACCAGTGTTCACTAAACGAAATGAAAATGGCGGAGAATCGGTATTAGCAACCGCATCCCGTATCGGGGCGAAGGGTTGAACTGCTAAAATAGTATCCCCAAGATTAGCAACGAAGTTGTTATCCACTGTCAAGGTTGTTCCAACAAGACTTACTATTTTATAGTTTATTGCTGGGTTTGTTATAACCTGTGTCCCACCATACTGGACGAGGTATTTTTTATTGTTAAAGGCGTTTGATGGGTTTTCCACTGTAAGCGTTGGTGTTCCTGTAATTGCCTGTGGAAACACTCTAACCTCATTAACATATATAGAACTATCGCATATAGGAGATAATACCTGTATTGAAGCATTTGTGACGTCTGAGTTAGTGCAAGTGAGATATTGATTAATAGGGAATCCCATTAACACGGCATCAGCAATGCCTGATGGTAATACCTCGAATAAAAATGTATCCCCTTGTTTTATAAAGAGTGCTGGGTTGTGACTCTCGTCTGTATCACCTATTTTTCTCTCAATAGTTAAATTTGTTGCACCATCTTTATATCTCCATCCGCTAACCTTGTAGTCACTAAATCCTGATGATAAAATATAATTCCACGTGCTATCTCCATAATCATTTATTTCCCTACCCATAGTATTAAACCACCTATTATCACAATAAGGGTCTTGCCTTGGTATAAGAATTGAATTAGCGTCGGTATATAACATAGAAGAGTATATCCCAAAGTAATCAAGCCATAATTGTTTATTTTGCTCGGTGTAATCCACTCCATATATTTGAAGACAACTTTCTACATACCTTTCAACTTTCATTGATGTGTAAGTGTTAACCTGATTGAATACATAAGGGACTAAACCTGTAATATCTATTTGTCTTCTTTTACCAGTTGTTCCATCATCAGTTACATACATCGAGAAAATTGCTTTCGTTTTTGAGTTTTGGTTAATATTACCATCCAAACTTGTAAAATCTAATACATCACTACTACTACCACGCTGGTTAATGAATACATTACTCACCATAATCGCATCATCTTTTTTAATTTGAATAGCAGGTTTGACCATAGTTGTCCATTCATAGTTTTTATCAATTTGTTCGGGGTATTCACGTATAGCAATCGCCCTATTACTTTCAATAACATTAACTATGGGTGCAGACGTCACGCTCGCTCCAATTTGTTGTGCCTCTTGTGCTAAGTTCGGCACTGCTGGTGGCCTTGATGAGTGAGACATTTTAATTAGTAATTAAAATATTTTTTGTATAAATTGTAGGCTTGGTGCTGCACCGCAGGGGCTTGGTGCTTAAACGCACCTAAACGCACCTAAACGTGTCTAAATATGTCTAAAAGTGAGAAAAAGTTCCACCCTCAGCAGTTGGTGCTGTATTCAAAGTTGCTCCCGCAATATCTCCATACGTCACCTTGCCTGGTGTTGCTTCGGCATTTACTGCTGTTGTCAGTTTACTTTGTTCTTTATTAAGCTCCTTCTGTTCCTCGGGGATTTGTGCTAATTCGTAAATTCCATAGCCCACACCTGCTAAATCACCAAGAACACCCACCGCTTCCAAAGCGGCTCCGCCATACTTCAAGAACTTGTCGCCAATGGATAAAGCCTCTGCTCCTTCGCCAGCACCAGTATCTGCGCCACCATCCATATCGTCCATAAACTTGCTGTCCCCAGGTAATTTTTCCGGCCCACTTAACTCTGTATTAGCTTTATCGATTTGCTGGTCAAGTCCGCTATCCACTTGACTGCTTGTCGCCTTGGACTGTGCATCTGCCTCGCTTGTCCCACCGTTTCTACCAATATTAGATTTAGAGGCTTGACCGCCACTTGCTCCCGCATTGGGGTCGAGAGTATCGGGTTGTGCAGGTGGCTGTGCTCGTGGTTGAGTTCCTGCAATAGCGGGTGCTGGACGTGTGGATGTGATTTGTGTTCCTTCCAGGGGTGGAGGAACCTCTTCGGGTTGAGTCTGTAAGACATCTCCAAATTTACTTGTTTTAGGGGCACCACCTAAATCAGCCTCACTTACTCCCTGATTACGGAATGAAAATGGGTTATCTGCACCTACACGAGCGAGTGTGCTATCACCTCTAAGTCCACCAAGTAAAGCATCCGAGCGTGTTGCAGTAGTGACGCCTCTTGCTACTCTACCAGCGTCTGTTCCACCGGCAATAAGGTCATCTGCGGTCTGTGAAGAGAATGCTTTTGAAACGTCTTCTATACTTCTACCACTATCTGTGACCGCTCGGTCGGGTGCTGTTAAACTTGGGTCTATTGTTGGTCGATTTATATTACTCGCATAAGTTTGGAAGTCTTCATCTGTATACGTTGCCTGTCTAATATCAGCCAGTCTCTCCGTCTCATCTGGTAGTTCGGCTTCCACAGGTGCTTTCTTACCAAACAATCTACCAAATAAGCCTCTTGATTCACCACTTCCCCCGGGGAGGGTCGCATCCGTGCTTACTGGGGCATTTAAAACACTATCACTACCCGTCACTGACCTTGAAATGTTATTCGTCAAACTACTTGACTCACCAGCAATACGAGTGCTATCAGGGGCAAGTCTAACCAAATCATCATTTACATTTGAGGCATTACTCATCGCAGTTTCTAAACCTGAACGGGAAGCTTGTGTGACTCCTTTACTCGCATCGTTAAGGCTTGTCGCACCATCCCCAACCCTTGTAGCAATCCTTCTACCAGCACTTCTGGCGGCATCAATACCATCAGCAACACTATCACCTCCCGTAGTTCTCGCTATGTTCGAAGCTCTTGAAGCGGCAGAGTCAGCCGAGGACAATACGTTTTTACCTGTTTTTACAAATGATTGAAGTTTGCTCCCCAACTTACCAACTGTTAGACCACCGCCGAGAGATATACCAGATATTGTCTCCCCTTTTTCAAATGGAATGCGGAGTTTTGATTGGTCTATTTGGTCTTGTGCCTGTTCACCTGCAACGGCCATCTGTCCTCTCATAGTATCACCCTCCTCTTCCTGTCCTGCTTGTTCTATGGCTATACCACGTCTGTCAGCATATTTTTGTAAAGCACGAGACATTTTATATATAAATTTTTTTTTATTTTTCTAATTGTTCCGTCTTATCAGTTTTCATTTGTTGTATGACAAGTGTTTTATCGAGAACAAACAATAGCTTCGATTTAGTATATATTTTACAAAGTTGACGTATCCTATCACAATCCGAGCAAAGTTTATGAACCACCACCCATTCATCACATATAGGACAACTAAACATATTTTTTATTACTTAATAATAAATATTTATTTATTTTCTACATTTTCTATCGGCTCATCAGTGCTTGTGCTCGGTTCTATCGCTGTTTTACGCATTTGTGAGAAAGAAGGGTTATAATGCCCATTATCATCATACCTCGTCCATATCTTTTCTGTTAGATTATGGTGAACCATAAGCCTTCTACTATCTACATACATAAAGTTATATGGTTCTTTTATACAATAGTCATACATACCTTTCACTTCTTTCTCGTCATCTAAGAAGGCGAGGTCTTCAAATAGCTTTGTTTTTTCTTTTTCAGAGTGTAATCGATAACAACACCATACATGAGTATTAGCACGAGCAATAGGTGATACAGTCCCACGAATAGCCTGTAAGCAACACCATATTGATAAGTTATAGTGTCGACTATTTGTAAATAACTTCCAGATATAATCTGTTGGTTTGCATTGTGTGATAATATCATCCATAATAAGTAAGCACTTATCGTTGTTCCCCATCTCCTTCCGCATCTTTTGAAATTCAAGTATACGCCTCACCGTATCATTACTATAACTATCATAGGTCATAGATGCTATTTCCTGAACTGGTTTTAGAGATTTATCTTGACCTAACGTTCCGGATATGATAATAATATCTTCAAAGTGTTTTTCAATCTTATCGCCATTTTGTCTTGCCCCGAGCAGGTTAGGTCTACAAACCAAATTGGAAATAAAATTTGATTTCCCTGTCATACTACTACCAACAACCATCATATTGTAAGAACCCTTGGGCAATACCTCGGGTAGTTCTCTTTCAGTATCATTAACGTCATCCATTCTTACAGGATATATTTCTAAATCATCGAAGTCTGTCATTTTATAATAAAAAAATAAATTTGACGTTACCAATTATCCCATATAGCATATGACTTCTCTGCTTTGGGCATAGTTCTTGATTTTGTTCTCTTTGACATGAAGTCCTTTATCGCTTTCTCTTGTTCTTTTTCAAGGTCTGCTAATGTTTTCTTACGCTCACTTGCACGGACTGTTTGTTCGAAAAAGTTTATCTCTTCTTTGGTTACAACCCGTCTGTTTCCTTCGGCTTTCCTACGTTCCATAGTTTCTGCTAATTTATTGTAATCAATTTCCTGTTGCAAAACAGGAGGCCTGACAGCACGAGGCTGAGGAGGAGGTTGCTCCCTGTAAGGTGAGGGGGTAGCGATAGTGGGTTGTTCGGCCACAGCGACAGCCCTATGTGGAGTAGGCACAGTGCTTGTGCTTGAACCCATCGGGGTCGGTATTGGTGAAGATGTCTGGACGGGTTCCGGGTCAGCCAGCGAGGGAACGGGTGTATCATTTTGTTTAGGAGGGTTCTTTTTAGCCTCTGCTCGTTTCTTTCTTGCGTTTGCTGATGCTATACGCATCTTTTCCATATGGGCTGCTTTCTTTTCCGGTGACATGGCTGACATTCCTCTTGGCTTCTTTTTCTTGACCATGGTGGGGGTCTGGGGTTCGGCCACTGTCTCAATCCTATCTTCTCTTATCGTTTCAAGATTTTTCTTGGCTACTTTGGATGCGTCAAAGTTTTGGGTTGCTGGTGTTATGAGGGCTTGTCTCATAGAATTTTCTTTTTCGAGAATTTCGGGCATTGGTGTCATTATATCCATCGGAAGCTTTCCCATTTTATATAGGGAGAAATATTTTTTTTTTAAGTAAAAAAATTATTTTAGGCTACATCCTTAAATTTTTTAAAGAGTAGCATAATTCAATCTTATTATTATTTTCTTGGTAAACGCCTTCTCCAAGAGTTTCGTTAATAGTTGTCGCTTTCACGATTTTTCTAAAACTATTACAAAGCACCAAGGCCTTCTTCTCAACATATAAACCACGGAAAAACTTTATAGAGTTGTTGATTACTTGTCTGTCTTGGTTGTTATTAACGTAATCCGTCATCGTTGATATATTAATATCTCGCTTAACACGATGCTTGCGGGTAATACGACCATCAATATGGTTGACTTCATTAAGTTCGCAGAAGTCTGGTAAGTCATTCATATCCATAAGTATAGAGTTTGGCCTTACACCCTTGAACCGGAACCAGTCGCTGTTGTTAATCCATACACCATTTATTTTAAGATTGTATAAGTATGCCTTCTTTTGGACTTGTATATATTCATATGCCTCAACACTTTCCTCGTCAATCTTTGCGTCTTCTAAATCAAACTCGTCTTCAAAACTACCAAATACTTTTGTGTGTTCACTATATAATGGATGACCTTTATATCTTGGGTCATATTCCTCCACAATATCCCAATGTGGGACTTCTTTCTTACGAGCATCATTCTTCCATACCTCATTATCCAAGGCGGTCATCTTACAACTATCTGTATCAGTATATACACATTTATCCTTTCCAACATAGTAGATATTATCCCACATATACTTCTTTGCATAATCATAGATAAGTCTACCAAGGAATACTGGTCTTTGTTTGTGGATGACTTCGCTTACAGGCTTCTTATAGGACACGAATATAGCATCACCTATCTGATTAATCACAGATGTATTCGCATACTTATCTTTGATTTTGTAAAAGTCTTCTTCACAATTAACTTGTGTGATTGTATCAAGATGTAAACCCTCAATTACTTTACCAGTAAGAGCGTTAGGAAATAACTTGAAAGCTGTTCTTAATGAAGCGTTATATCTTTTATCGCCATTCTTCTTGTATATATCCTGTTCGTTCTTACCCTTCATAAAATCTAAAACGAATGGGAATAGCTTATAACCCTCTATCTTACCTTCGAAATAATAGCCATACTTAATACATACCTTACAATCTGCATCTATCATCTGTTTTATCGTGACTGATGATAAGCATACATTATACATCTCACCGCAATCATCTAAATCCCATAGGTTTTCCTGAACAACACCTACATCATTACGCTTTTTTAGTGGATATATAGCAACCTTGTTTGATGCTTGTAAGTTAGTCTGGTCTACATCACACTTGTAGAACCCTATCTTCTCCCATATCTCACTTTCTCGGTATTGTTGGTTATTAAGACCACCTATCGCTTCGTAATCCACATCAACTTTATCTCCTGTTGGAAACCAAGCCTCGTCATTAACAGCACATATGTAAGGGTATAGGCTACATACATCTTGGCTTGTCATCTTTGTAGTAAACCTACACGCACCATTAAACATTTGAACACGTCCGGCCACACTATCTTCAATTGTATAATTATATTGGTCTTCCGTTAGTTTACCCCAACTAATTCCTGACTTCTCACAATTCTCACTAAACATATTCCAAGTAATACCACCAATCGTCATACTATCCCATATCTCATTTGCGTAAGACTTCAAGGCTGGGACACCCGATAAAGCATCCCGGTATCTGCAAAAACATACCGCAAGAGATACGACATCGTATATATTATATGAGACTAATGCTTCTCGGTGTTTCTTATCTTCTAATAATTCTATGAGATAATTTGGGTTATGATTTGCTAAACCAATCTCATATAACTTTTGTATGGCTGCGTGGCTTTTCAGATGAGGGTGTGATGGGACGGGTATATTAAGTTCTTTCTTCGCAAGGTGTTTGACGTTAAAGTTTTTACAACAACCTTTTAGAGATGTTCCTGTAATATGCCTCGCCAAGTCAAAACAATTTATACGGCCATTCATTGTCAAGTTCATTAGAGAAGTCCCATTATAGAATGGTTTGCTTATTGAATGTCCGTATTTATTCTCTGTTGTGTTCTGTGTTTTATATAAGTAATCAGCAAGCAAGAAATTATCAAAGTTAGAATTATTAAACCCGACAAGTTTATACTTATACCTATCAGGCAACTGACTTACCATATCAACAAACTTCTCCATACTATCCCAACCGATAAAGCAGTCGCTTTTACCATGTAAGATAGTTGTGATGTCTGTATTATTTTTTTCTGCTAAATCTAATTCAGCCAAGTCATCAACAGAAAATACTGTATAAGCAACAGAATAACATTTCATAAAATTCTGTTGGTCAACTTCTACCACCGTTTCACAGTCATAGAATATTAAACGCATATCTTGAACTTTCTTTTCCGAGCTTACATTACTCGCCATTGACCTATTGAATACATATTTATAAGACCCCTTCGGCAACTTCTTGTATATTTTGTTCTTCATAAAGTATATATCATCACATAGCGTCAACCTATTATCTTTACATAAGTCAATATGGTTCTCCTTACCACTTGTATCCACTATAAGGTTTACAAAATCTCTATCACCGAAAGTAGCAATAACGTTTGGTATTGTATCATCCTCATATAAGGGGACAGCACTTATCTCCTTCTTACCAACCATAATCTTCTTTCGTTGTCTTTGGAATAAGAACCTATCATTATATTCTCCGTTCTTATCTTTTTTGTGAGGTATATGAACGGCGTTTGCATATATATTGTGGGCAATCCCATAACTTTGTAGGCAGTGGCGTATACAATCTAATGACTTGAATGCGTGTTCGTTTATACCTTGATTAGTCATATAAGTATTAACTTTATCACCTCCAAGGATACGAAGCATACTCTTATGACCACATAACCCTCTACCCTCTACGCCTTCCACTTCGTAGATGATATTTTTGGGGTCTCCGTTCACTTCGGCAGGATTCTCTCCTGTTGCGAAACGTAAATCAAATACAGACATATCCCAGTCGTAATCAGTATTACCAAAGAACGCATCACTACCCTGAGAACTGCTTCCAGCGGGGGTGCCTTCTTCTATTTCAGTAATCCTACTTCTAAAACTTTCGAAGTCGGTTAAGTATTGTTGGTCAATAGTAATATTCGCTACTTTGTTTCTATCTGTTTTAGCATATAATACTAAATCAGCAAACAAACCTTTGTTAAGCACTTCCTTCTTATAGAACGCATACATTTGTCTCTTTGTAAGTGCACCACGGAACTGGTAGCGGAAAGAACGCAAGAACCTACTACCTTGTAATTGAGTGGTTCTAACTGGTTTTGGGACGGACATAGTCCCTGATGGTTCATTTACAAAGGCTCCCTTACCCTTTGTAAAGCCCGCCGAAGCTTGTGCGGATGATAAGAAGTTCCCTGTTTTCTTATCAATCTTTACACCCCCAAACGTCTTAATAGACGCATCGGTCAGTCTGTTACGAACGTCATAGTTTTTGTAAAACTGCTTCAAGTTAGATGCCTTCTTGTGTTTCTTCCCTTTGGTATTCACCTTTCCAATATCCCAAGTATCACCCTTCTTGTATAGGAATACAGATTTGTCAAGACCACTAATTGAATTTTTACCACGAGACTTTAACCCGAACTGCTTGACGTATTTGCGAACAGTTTGGTTTATACTACCATTTGCCCGAAGAAGATTATACGACTTTGTTTTGCCGTTAATATTTATCTTTACCTTCTTCGGCATTTTTATTTGAGAAGAAATATTTTTCTTGTTCAATTTATTTTTGGACTTTTTGTCGTTTTCCATTTTATTATATTTTTCTTTAAACGTTATTGACTTTTTATATAATTATACAAAAAGTTAAGTTTTATATCATAGAAATTTTATATTTTTTAGAATTAACTTGTAATTTGTCTTCTATGTTTGCTCTTATCTGTTCTTTCTTCTTCTCGCTACACTTTCTCCTGCACCATAGGAAACACTTACCTTCGTTTATTTCTTGGATAATAACTTCAATTAATTTTTCTATCGCAATCTCTGCTAATTCCTCCATTTCAATATACTAATATTTCTTTTTCTTTTTTGTTGTTTTTTTCACACGACTACCACTCCTTACCATGTTTGTAGCACGAACTGCTTTCGCTTGTGCTAAACCTTTGTTTTGAGCTTTCGGCATTTTATAAGTATATATAAAAATTTTTTTAGAATAAAATGGATTTGCGGTGTGGGAATAATATTGACCTCATAAAAGATGTAGAAGATAAAACAATTGATTGCGTAATCACTTCTCCCCCTTACTTTAACACTGGGAAAAAATATCAAAGAGGGAAAGGATTTCATTACACAAGTGATTTTGCAGAACCATTATACAATATAATGGATATTTTTGAAGCAATAAAACCCAAATTAAAAGAAGGTGGAATTGTATGTATCAATCTTGGGTTTTCTTATGCAGAAACAGGAGTTATGAGACCTTACGATATTGTAAATAGATTAAGGGAAAAATTTGGATATTTTATTGTTGACGTGTTAATTTGGACGAAGAAAAACCCAATACCATTAAGAAACAGATTAACAAATGCAATTGAATATATATTCGTGTTGAGTAATACCCCCCATATTAAATATCAAAATGAAGGACATAAATTAAATATAATCAACGAAAGTGTAGCGTCCTACAAGGGACATAATGCGATAATGCCTGAAAAAGTATGTAATCATTTAATTGAGACATTTACAAAGGAAAACGATTTGGTATTAGATTGTTATATGGGAAGCGGAACAACCGCCTTCTGCTGTAAGCAACTAAATCGAAAGTGTATTGGGTTTGAAATTAATGAAGAGTATGTGAAATTATCAAAAGAACGATTAGAATGAGAAAGCAGTTTGGATTAGTTTAGATTTCTTCCAAGACTTCTTGTATTCGATTTGGTTCTCATACAAGTAATTTTTAATATGATATTTTGTCCATTCAGTCGAACTATTACACATATATACCAGTTTATTTTCTTTACTCTCTAATTTCCTCATCCACTCTTCCCTACGATGTTTATTCCTCCATCCATTTAAAGTAAACCATAAAAAGCCAAGTTTTGGGTTAAGGTGAAAGGGTAAATGATATGCTATAATTTTGTTAGAATGTCTTACTTTAACCAACTTTGGTTCTTTCTTATCATAACCAAAAAAGTGTTTGTAGAAAGTATTACCTTCACTAACGGGTTTCCACGCATCCCGAACATTACCTTCTTTTATTTCTTTCTTAATCATACGCATATCCTTCGCAATAGGGTGTTGAAGTCCTCCAAACTTATACAAAATCATATCTAAAATCTCTTGCGGAAGTTCAGGAAGTTTGTGAAGTTTGAGAATGCTTGCCCCAGGCACTTCGTCATCTTTTTGCTCTTCGATGTATGTGTAATAGTTCGTCATCCCTTTTTATATGTTTGCCTTTAAGACAATTTGGATAATTATACAAAATGTAGTTTAACACAAAATTCGTAATATCACATTTATACATTTTGTCAAAACCTGCTTTTAATTATGTTTAAACAAAAAGAAACTGCACCATTACCAGAAGGTTTTAGTCAAAAACCACCACAACCTGTTATAAATACTACAGCAGTTTCACAACAAAAAGATCCAATAACTAACTTGACATCAACGGAGACTGCATTACTATCACCAACAGAAAAGGTAATAGCAGGTAGAACATAATGGCTAAAAACGCATTACAAAAAATAGAAGATCATGAAAAGCTTTGCAGAATTATGCAAAAGCAGACGCATGACAAAATTCACAAAATAGAACATCAAATAAATAGATTAGAAAAAATTGTATTAGTGTCTGCCGGCATGTTAATCATGGGTATGGCTAATATGATTTTTATGTTATTATCAAACACTCAATAAAAAATTATGCAGCTATCGCGAAATTTTTCTCTTCAAGAGTTAACTAAATCAGACACAGCCATACGTAAAGGTATCGATAACGAACCTAACGCAGATCAAATAGATAAACTAAAAGCATTGTGTGAAAATATTTTACAGCCAGTGCGAGACCAATTCGGTAGAGTCAAGGTGACCAGCGGCTATCGTTCACCTGAGTTGTGTGTAGCCATAGGATCGAGTTTGACCAGTCAACATTCAAAAGCTGAGGCGGTCGATTTCGAATGTATGGGAATCGACAACGCTGAAGTAGCAGACTGGGTTAAAATGAATTGCGAGGTAGATCAATTGATCCTCGAGTACTACACGCCCGGCGAACCTAATTCGGGATGGATCCACGCAAGCTACATACCTTTTAATCCTAGACACCAATATTTACGAGCATATCGTGAAGATAAAAAAACTAAATACAAACCAATTATTGGAAAAGCAGTAGATCTAGTTTAGATCCAATCTCTTAATTCCTCACCCATGACTTCAGATGCAATATTTATTTTATCTCTTAAAGCCTTCACAATCTTCTCGTCAACGGTATCCTCGCAAATCAGATCGATATAAGTCACTGTTTTCTTTTGTCCTATTCTGTGTGCTCTGTCTTCTGATTGCAGCCTCTTTTCTAGATCATAACCATTAGAATAATAAATAACAGTATTAGCTTGAGTAAGTGTAATACCATAACCACCTGTTTGAGGTGTACCTATAATGAATCTACACTTAGGGTCGTTTTGAAACTTACGAATAAAATCTTGTCTATCATCTTGTGGTGTCAAACCATAATAATGAACATAAGAATCTGCACCATATACTTTAATTATCTTCTGTATAATCTCACCAACACTTAATTGATAGTTGGCCCATATAATAACTTTACCATCTGTATCTTCTAAGATAGACATCAATTCATTTAATCTATTACTCTCAACTTGTTGTATGGTCCCATCATCAGCTGTTACATGTCCACAAGTTATTTGATGTAGTCTCATAAGCTGTGTTAATACAGTCATGGTAGTTGTTACTTTACCATTTAAATGTGCAATAGCTTGTTCTTTCATTTGTTCATAAATTCTTTTTTGATCTGGTGTTAACGTTACATGACGTTTAATAAATACTTTAGGGGGTAAGTCTAAGCAATCTTCTTTCAATACTCTGTATGAAAATTCTTTTACTATGTCAGATAACTCTCCTAAGTTTTGAAACTTATCTACTACCTGGATAGATCGTCCACGTATATGCATCGTTTTCATTTCGGCATATCGATTACGAAACGCGTAGTAAGAAGCAAAGTCCAACAACCACGGATCAAGGAACTCACACTGTGTATACAAATCTAATGGGTTTTTTGTAATAGGAGAACCAGTCATAATTCTTTTGTACTTAGCCTCTTTACCTATACCAATAATATTTTTAGTTCTTTTAGCTGTAGGTGTTTTAATTGTAGTCGACTCATCAATAGCCATTAAAGCTTTGTGTGAATTAATAAATTTAGTTGCAAACTTTACACCTTTGTCTGTAGACAAAGATTCTACATTCATAATTAAAATATGAAATGCAGATTCTATTTCAAATAAACTTTCTAGTTTTTCTCTTTGTGTTTTTGTAATATTAGGTTGCCACAATACTGACACATTTTCTATGTGGTCAGGTAAGTGTGTAGGTAGTTCTTGTTCGTACCAAGTTTTAACAACACCTTTAGGTGCAATAATTAATACACCATCAATCTTGCCTTTGTCATATAACATAGCAACATTGTCTATTAATACTTTTGTTTTACCTGTACCCATTTCCATAAAGTAGGCATAGTTTTCTTTGTTCCAAGATTTTTCCAATGCAGTTAATTGATGTGCATAGGGTTTAGTTTTAAATTTATAATCCATAATTTTTTTTCTTCTTTCTAGTTGACATCTATATAAACATGATTATATTGATTGTCAATGTCAGAAAGAAAAGTTTATGTAGTACAAGAAATACCGGGTAGCCAAGCAGGTACTCCTAAAATAAATATTATGGGTGCAGCTGCTTATTCTACAACCAATGACTTTAATTTTTTATTACCGGAATTTTCTCAAATGATTTTTTCTCCTGGTCCATTAATTTTTAAATTAAGAAAAGGTTTAAGAAATTATACACCAGAAGATTATTTATTATTAACAGGTGATCCTGCAATCATTGGTGTTGCATGCTCTATTGTATCTGATATTACAAACGGTAAATACAAAGTATTGAAGTGGGATAAACAAGAAAGAAAATATTATCCTATTGAGATTAATCTATACGAGAAAGGAGAAATAGATGACAATTAATTTTGAACAAGACCAACAAGACGCGATGAGTAAAACTGAAAACATTCGTTCGCTTGCAGACCAAGTAGAAATGTTAGAGGGGTTACACAAAAGAATAGAAACAAGTGAGAACAACATAAAAGATTTAAAAAAAGAATACCAACGTATATCAGGTGAGGTTATACCTACCATGATGTCCGAGATGGGTTTAGCAGAATTAAAACTACAAGATGGATCACATCTTAAAGTTTCAACGACGTATCGTGCTACTATTACAGAAGCAAATAAAGAGACGGCGTTTAACTGGCTTCGAGACAATGGACTAGGTG
>WLWH01000797.1_pt1 | contig 24619 bp, 12 predicted proteins | sample 6712741 | NCBI WGS metagenome assembly WLWH01 (sample SAMN12718694, study PRJNA515312) | sponge metagenome | isolation source: marine sponge | host: Mycale hentscheli | place: New Zealand: South Island, Marlborough, Capsize Point | collected 2003-05-01
CATTGAGTTCCACTTTCTTTTTAAATGATTATTTACTTCAATAATCTTCTTTCCGATTTTTACTAATAATTTTCCCATATTGTTTTTTTTACCAAGCGTTGCTTATTTTTTTATACTCTTCCTTAGCATCAAAGCTAGGACAGGCCTTGCTAGAGAAGTCTCTATGGCCATATATATCTAGATCACAGTATAAATGCTTTAGTTCCGTAAGAATTTCAATTAGGGACTCTTTTTGTTCCTTTGTTCTTGTATCTTTTGGCTTTAAGTGCTTTTTATCTATGCCTCCAACATATGCGATGCCAACTGACCCTTTGTTTTGTCCTCTACAATGAGCGCCCATCCTTTCAATAGGTCTGCCTTCATGTATTGAACCATCCAAGTAAATTACATAATGATAACCTATATCACTCCACCCTCTGGCTTTATGCCATGATCGAATATCTTCGACTGTAGTATGTCTCCCTTCTGGAGTTGCAGTGCAATGTACAATTGCTTTACTTATCTCTCTCATTTTTAATTAACTCTTGTTGTTTTAATTCTTTTTGTTTTTATGTATTTACTCTTTTTCTTTTTCTTTTTTTCTTTTTCATCTTGTATACCTAGATCCCATTTATTCCAACCACCTAGCAGTGCTATTCTTTGATATAATTGTAAATCTTCATTTATTGCAGAGTTTATGTTTTGAACTTTTTTAACTGCTCTGTCTACAGGTAAATTTGTTAAAGCGCTTATTGTTTGTCCAGCTGCTAAAATTGCTGGATTATTTATATCTAAACCTGCTTTTTTAATTTCTTCTTTTTCAAAATCTAATATAGCACCAGCTTGTTCAAGCCTTGAAATTTTAGAAGATATTGGTGGAGATATTTTAAGAAGAGTTACAGCTGCATCTCTATATTTAGGATTTTTCTTTTGACCTTCTTTATATATTTTAAGTAAAAAGTTTTTAAGTGTTGAAAAAGCAGCACCATATAAACCAAGACCTCTTAATATAGAATCAGCCATACCGTTTGCAACATTAGCATATTTACTTCTTGTTTTTTCGTCGTCATCATCGTCATTAAACGCCAGCGCAAACATAGCTTGTTGTAAAGCGTTAAATATAAGATTTTGAACAGTCATGTAGTAAATTATCTTAGACACGTTCTCTCTATCATCCCCTCGGCGATTCTTAAGATCTAAGGCGGCTTTTTTAATTATTCTTGCATACTGAGATGGCGTGTTAGCAAAAGCTAATATAAATCGTCCTATTGGACCCGCTTGTTGTTGACTAATTTTATCAGGTCTACTTGACTGTTGAGACTCCTCAGCAGCTTCTCTAAAATCTTGAAATGCTTGTTTTTCAGCCGCGGCTTTGCCAACGCCATCTTTTATTAAAGAATTAACTCTATTTCTGTAAAAAGTTGAACCGCCAGCGGCTATAGCAAAACTATCTGCCATTTGAGTAGGTAAGAAACCAGCTTTTAGTATTCTATTAATAACACCCATAGGTCCGTTTTTCTTTGCTTCTTCGGCTAAGTCAGCCTCGTTAACATTCATTTTTAAACCTTGCCTTCTATTAAGTAGAAAATCTGAATTAAATAACATTTTAAAATCAGACCAATATTGTTTTTGATCTGCAAAAGCTCTACCTGCTGCAAAAACATTATTGTCAGACCAGTTAATAAAGTTAACTGTAGATAAAAGCTGCAATACAGCCGTTCTTGTGTTAAAGAACATTATAGCTCCAATAGATCCATTAACCCAGTTCATCAACTTAGCTGTGTTGGTATCTGGTCCAAACTGTTTATTTCTACCACTTTTCATCCTCTCTAAAGAGTTTTCTAAAGCTATTCTATATTCTCTGCCAAAAGCTGCTTCTAATTTATTTAAGTTTTCTTTGCTAAAAATTATATCAACATTTTTTTGCCAAGGCTGCAAGTAAGCTTCTCTTTTAGTTGTGTTTAAAGATTCTAAAAGATCTGTTGTTATACTACCAGTAACCCAAGCTTCATTAGGCTTAGCATATCCAAAACCAAAACTTACACTTTTAACTTTATCAGCAAAGTTTTTTAAATCTTTATTTGAGTTTACATAATCAACTAAAAACTTTTGTTCTGACTCAGATAGCCCAGGTATTGTTTGTTTTGTAGCGTTCCATATATATACTCTTACAGCTTGTTCTTTTGTAAACTCACTATCTTTTATATTTTTTCTAAGATTTTTTGGTATTATATCAAACTGTTTTTTAATAGCTTCATATGTTCTTGTAATCTTAGCTCGCTCTGTAGTTATTCTAGCTTCAGCCTTAGCGTATGGATCAAATAAATTTGTTTGCATCCATTTCATTTGCTTATTACCAACTTCACCTTTACCTAGCATGTAGTACATAAGACCTGCAAAGTCATCAGCAGATGGTGGTATAAAGAACCTAAACTTTTTATTTTTTTGTCCACGTATTCTAGCTGTAGCGTCACTTATTGTTTCAGAAGCGGCTATGCTAGTTTTGTTTTCAATTATTTTATTAATTTCTTTATATAAAGGAGAATCTTTTTCAGAAGTTATACTAAATTTATCTTTTTTACCTTCTTTATTTATTTTAAAATCTTCAGCCAAGTTATTGGTTTCAGGACTAATAAAAGATACTAAATTATTAGGGTCTATACCACCGTTTATATTTGCAACTACTTCATTAAAGTATCTAACAATCCAAGATCCATCTTTATTTATATCAAAACCTTCTGGCATTAATAGTTTAAAACCAGCTTTATCAAGTTTTATGTTGTCAGCTTTACTTACTCCAATTAATTTGTAATTGTTTTTTAATTTCTCTTTATATTTTATAAAGTTTTCTTTACCATTTTTAGAATTAACATTTTCTGCAACTGAGTAAAGTAAAAACTGATAAGCTAAAGTGTTTTGTAAAGCATGTTCAAAATATAATTTATCTCCTTTTTTTATTACGTTTTTATCATAATACTTATATTCTGCGCCTAGCCTTTGTATGTGAGAAACTTCATTTTGAGAAGCCTCTAACATGTGAAGTATAGGTACAATGTATTTAGGATCTTTAGCTACAATATCAAAAATTGTTTCCCAAAATATATCAAAGTTTTTTATATTTCTTTCATTGTAATAAGCTTTAGCGTCTGCCGTTAGATTAACATCAGAGTTTTTCCATCTATGTTTAGCAAATTCATTGTTTTTACTTCTTACACTTAAAGCTGGTACTTTAATTTTAGAAAGAGCTTTCATTAAAATTCCTTCAACTTTACCAACTTTTTGACCTTTTCTATCTCTATCACCAGGAATTTTTCTATTAACTACTTGAGATTTATTTAATAAGCCAGGGTGTTCTGAAAAAGCAGGTATTAAAACATCTTTAATGAAATCTACATATTTATTTGCTGTATTCTTATCGCTTAAATTATACCAAGTATCATTAGCTTGTTTTTCAGTAAAACCAAATTGTTCTTCAAGTATTGCTTTAGCTGTGTTCTCAGTAGTAATAGAGAATTTATCACCTAAACCCTTTCCTAAAACTCTAGCAACTTCTTCAGTTGTTTGCGCTGGATCTATAAAATCTCTTTTTTTAGCAACTTCTGGCTCTTGTATAGTTTCCATTATAGCATCAAAACCAAGTTCTTGAGCTGCCATTCTAACTATAGCGTCTTTTCTAGTACCTCTAGTAGAAACACCAAGATCTGGACTAAAGAAATAATCTAAAAACTCTTCTTTAGTTATATTCTTTTTTCTAAATATACGCTCACCCTCAGGAGTTTTTTCTCGTTTTTGCTTACCAGTTTCATCTAAAACAGCCTCTCTAAAAGGCGCAAAGCTTTGATTTAAAGTCTCTTGAGGAATAGCATCGTATAATGCTTTCCAGTTTTGTGACATAAAAAACTCATAATCTTTTCTAGCTTTAAAAACATTAGTTTTTAATTCTTTGAAGAGTTCTGTGTCAAAAGCTTTTCTAAGAGCTTTTTTGAATTTAGGCGACTGAAGTGAAGGTAGTCTTGTTCCAAATGTTTTTCTAACTGCTTCCCGTACTTTTTCGACTTGCTCATCAGGTAATCTTATTTGTCTTCTTAATTTTGATTTTTGTTCTTCTGTAGGTTTGATTGATTCATCTACAGCTTCTTCAATAGATATGTCATCTTCTTGAGCTGCAACGCCCACTTCTTGGGTAACGTCTTTTTCAAATTGTGGCTTTAAAATACGCTTAGAACTTTCTTGTGCTCTAAAACTTAAAAAGGTATTTATATAAGCGGCTAAAGAATCATTTTTACTAGGATCATAACTTCTTATTAAGTCAAAAACACCTCTTTCTCCTACTTCAAAATCTCTTAATAATTCTTCTCTATCAAAACCAGCAACATCTTTTCTTCTTTCTACAAGCTTAGCTGTTATAGGTCTCATTTGCTCTATAACTAGGTTCTCCCAGTCTCTAGGCTTTTCATTAAATAATCTTTGAACCTCTTCAGAAGCGTCTTCATTTTTAGAAAACTTAACTATTTCTTCTTGCTCTTCTTTGTTTATTATATCTAATAGTTCTTTTTTCCTGTTTTTACTTTGTTCTGTTGGCTTAAAATCCGCTTCAAACTCATCTATTTGCCTTAACTCTTCATATATGTTTTCTTTTCTAACCTCTTCTAATAACTCTTGTTTTCTTCTTTTAGACTGTTCTGTTGGCTTAAAATCTGCTTCAAACTCATCAATTTTTTGCAACTCTGTATAAACGTTAGTTATAGACTTTTTATCTTTTGATACTACGTTTTCAAAGGCTTTTCTTGCCTTGTCTGATTCTTTTGAAAGAGCTTTTGCTTTTTTACTTACTTTACCTTTTTTAAATTTTCTTTTATAATCTATCAAAAAGTCATATACATCTTTACCGTCGGAATCTGCAAAGTCAGCATTAGTAAAACCTATTTGTTTTAAAGATAAAAATTCAATTATATCTTTTCCAAAGTTTACTAAAGACTCTCCAAGACTAGGCGTGTATGCTACATCATTAAAAGCGTTAAAATACTCTTCTGCATATTCCGAAAAGTCTTTTTCAATTTTATTTCCCTTTTTATTTAGTTTAAATTTACCTTTATCGTCTCTTTCAAATCTATAGTTGTTATCAATCCTTTCTTGAACTTTTGCATAAGCCTCAGGATTTTTTTCTTTTAAAACATCTATAAACCTATTTACAAGAGCCGTTCCTTTAGTTTTATCAGAAAATGTGTTTTCCATTATTCTATGAAGAAGCTCATGTGAACCTACTGTTATAGCGTTTACTTCTGCGGCCCTTGTCAGATTTATATATATTTTACCATCGTTAGGATCATAATATCCATCAACATTTTTTGGCCTTCCAGTTTCTTCAGCAAATTTTTCTTTAGTTTTAAAAACAATAACATTATCTTTTCCTATAAAATCTTTAACAACTTTAACTTCAGATTCTATTTCTCTAATATTTAAAGCTATTCTTTTTCCTTCAGCAACGTCAGACTCGTATTGACCTAGTATTTTATACTGCTGAACTTTTATTTTTGTATATTCTTTATTAAGAGATTTTAATAAATTTTCTTTACCTTCTAGAATACCAGCATCATCTTTAATTTTCTGATATTGTTTTCTTAATTGAAATTCTTTTCTTTCTAGCTCACCTAATTCTTCTATAATTTCTTTTGGCATTTTACCATAAAGATTTAAAGACTTGTTTATTGCGTCAGTAGACTGATCTAATAACCTTTTATGTTCTTTTTCAAGCTCAAGTCTAGATTCTTTAGACATAGATAAATTTTCTTCAGATAAAAGAGTTTTTTCTATTTCTCTCATCTGCTGTCTGGCCTTACCTATTTTTTGCGTAGCGTCAGGACCTTGTACTAAAGTTGATATTGAGTTAAATAACAAAGGAGCTTTATACACTCCATTAGCCATTACAAAACCACTAAATGTAGCATCTTTTACACCGTCAAATAAGTTAACGTCTTTACCTAAAACGTGCCTGTCAAACATGTTTGATCCTAGTTGAACAAATCCCTCTTGACCTGCTTCTGAAGCTCCATCATATGCGGCAATTAAAGCATTTTTAGCTAATCCTTTTGGTGTTGTTTTTTTAACTATATCTACAACACCTTTTACAAAACCATCTTTAATTCCAGGTAGGTTTTTATACGCAGCTTTAGATCTATTTATTATACCAAGACTTATTCTTTCAGTGTAATATTCTAAAGCACCGTTACCCATAGCTGTTATATATCTTTGAGCTGGTGTGTATTGTATTAATTCTGGCTCTTCTCCTCTAGTTCTTTCGTCAGAATTTTTCCATGTTTCATATTCTATAAGGCTCTGTCTTTCTGTTTCAGCCATGTCTTCAAAACTACCCGCCGTAGCTTGAGCTGCTAAAATAGGTAGAGCAGCGCCACCAGTGCTAAATAATATAGCCGTGTTAATTGATTGACTACCAAGTAGTTCAGCAAAATACCTACCCCAATCATCGCCATCTTGCAAATCGTCAAACTCTTTAGACTCAGCTATACCAGACCTTAGTTGATCTACAACTTTTCTTTTTTGGTCTCTAAAGCTTTCTATAAAACCTTTTTCCTCTTGCTGCATAGACAGCTCTCCTATCATATTGTTTACAGGAGTTTTTACGTTATCTTTACCGGAAAGCTTTTGTGAAAGAGCTGTTATAGGTTTATAAATAAGATAGTCGTATAACTCTACAGGGGCGCTTACTAATTGTATACCGGCTATTTGAACATTTGTCGCTAGATTAGGTAATAAATTATAATCTCTTTCTATAGCTTGTAAGTCTGAAGATACTTTTTGTGATTTTTCTATAATTTTATTTAAAGATTCAAACTTTTTTGATTGAGTTTCATATATTTCTTTATCTGTTTGAAATAAATCTTTTAACAACTGATTGGCAGCGTCAAAATCCTCTTGATTTGTATATTGTCTAGATCTAAGTTTTTCTGATTCAGTCCTTATATTAGACCTAATCTGATTAGCATTATTTAAATATCTTAATTCATTTTTTTGTTTTTCATCTAAACCTTCTGATATTTTTTTATCAAGACTTTCTAATTCTAATTGTTCTTCTGTTTTAAACTCATAATCAGGTTTTCCAAATTTAGAGCCAAGCGAATAATATAACATCCCCAGACTAAAGTCTTTAGCTTTTTCTAAAAATGTTTGTCTATCATTTACACTTTCAACTAGCTCTTCTGTATTTGAGTTTCTTTGTTGTTGATATAGCTGTTCTGATTTTATTTCAGCCATTATTTTATCAACATCGGGTTTAAATATAGGATTTGCCCTTATTTCTTTAGAAGTTACATTCTTAAAAGTATCTTGTTTTAATAATCTTGATATAGCCTCATTTTCAGTTTTTAACCACTCTTCGTTTGGAACTAGTTTTTCAACAAATTGGCTAACCCCGCTGTCTTTTCCTGTATATAAAGGATTTCTAACTTTTAAAGATTTTTGTTTGTCTTCAGTAACAAATTTTAAAGACTCTTCATCTATTTTTAATTGCTGTTCAGGTGTTACTTGCCTAAAGTTTTCAAAAGCTCTATATTTTAATAACTCAGATGGAGATAAAAACTCTTGAGCTGTTTTAATTGTTTCTGTAAAATCCGAAGAAGTATCTTCCGATTTTAAAACCATATTCTCGGACGCTTCCGGCTCTGGTGTTACAGTCGCATCCGTTGCTACAACACCGTTTGACTTTCCCAAGCCTACTATTTCGATAAACTGATCTTCAGTACCTATAAAACCATCTTTTACCAAAGCATCAAATGTTTTTTTACGTTCATCTTCGCTAGATTCAAAAGCTTTAAAAAATTCTGTTTGATTTTTAAAGTCATTTTCTCTAAGAGTAAACAACTTCATTAACAATTTTTCGTCCATAAAATTATACTATTATTTTTATTTATTTTTTTCGCCTTGTCTCTGTTCTTTACCAGACATTAAACTTTCTCTTCTTTCTTCAGTATCTTCTGAAGTAACAAAAGGTAAATTAGTTATATCTTGTAAAGAAGCCGGAACTTGTGACTGTGAAAGCGCGTTATTAAAGCTCTCTCCAGCTCCTAAAGATAAATTTAAAATACTTTCGCCAAAAACCAGAGGGCGTAAAGCGTTATATTGAAGCATTGCTTCGTCTGAATCTTCGTCTTTTCCAAACTTGTTTAATATACCTTGATCTATAAATCTTTGTAATTCTGTTGGTTGGTTAAAGTCTATAGTTTTACTTTGGATTTTTCTATCTTTAGTTCCAGCTCCGTAAACAACTTCTACTTGTGCAACTCCATCTTTTAATTTAGCATTTTTTATTTCTCCTCCATCATAAGGCATACCAACTAAATATCTTTCATCGTTGTTTTTAATAGCATCTGCAACTGGCATCATTATGTCTAGCGCTCTAGAGACAGAAGTGCTTTGGTTTTCGTCGCTTACTTTTTTAGTGCTAACTATTATGTCTTTATCACCTTGCAGTTTTAAAGCATTATAAGACATCATTTCAACAAGCTTTGGTTTAAGCTCGTTTATTTTTTTAATATCAATAGCTGGGCTTATTTCTTGTACATTTGAAAACTTTTCAGGGTGCATTTCTATCATGCGATTATACATAGTAACAAAACTTTGGGTGTCGTTTTTAATGTAAGCATTTGCTTGACCTTGCATTTTAGGTTTTATAGCATTATAAAAACCTTGTTCGTTAAATTTTCTAACATACTGAGTTGCTACAACTTTTCCTTGTTGATCTTTTATTTCTTTTGCGACAACGTTTGTATAGTTTGCTTTACTACCTAAGCCTTTAATAGCTTCATTACCAAAACCAGTAAAAGTTTCAGTATACTTAGGTATAACATCATACATGCCCAAGCCTGGTTTGTTTTCTATGTTTCTTAGCTCTTTAGAGTCCATACTATAAGTGGTTTTACCATCGTCAGAGGTCCAAGTGTATGTATTATTAGGTCCACCAGCTTGTGAAAGATCTGTATTAACTGTTATTTTACCACCACTTCTACCGGCAAAAGCTTCAGCTTTTTTTAATCTATCAGAATATTGAGAATTGCTTACACCACCTTCTTGGCCTCCATTAGTTAAATCGTTTCCTAAAGTGCTAAGTAAAGTTCCAAACATTTCAAAATCTTTTTTAGTTACACTAGCCGAACCCATAAAGTTAGATATTCTTTGCATCTCCTCAGGCGTTTTAACGCTTTTTTGCATTAGTAAAGAAACTTGATTTGCTTCTTCACTTAGCATATCTTTATTTTCTTGGTCAAACCAAACTCCAGCATCTTGATAAGCTTGATTTAAAGTAGTGTCAAACAATATTTTTTGATTGTTTGCTTTTTCAATCATTGCGTTTATCTCGTCTCTATTTTGCTTAACTGCAGCTTGGTCTACTCTATAAGCAGAAGATAGCTGTTGCATACCAGATGTTATGCTTTGAGCAACGTCTCCGTAAAGCTTACCAGCACTTCTGTTTAATGTTTGTTGTGGATTTCTATAACTCATAATTTTTTATTATTAATATCCTTGTGGTCTCATGCTAACTTCATTACCTTGCGCGTCAAGGCCAGGTACATAAGATACAGATCCTGATCTCATATTACTACCTCCATATACTTGATTATTTATATAATCGGTTGAATCTGTTAAAGCAGTATTAAAAGCTCCAGATTGTGCCATAGAACCTATTGTTCCTGTAATACCACCTATTGAAGCTCCTATAGCAGCCATACGATCAGCTTCTGCTTGAGCTTGTCTAGCTTGTGCATTTTCTAATTGACCAGCAGCTCTATCAATATCAGCAAGCTCTCTTCTTTCTTGTTGACCAAAAACAAACGCTTCACCTTGCGCTCTTGCTTGTTGTACCCTTTGAGCTTCAGACATTTGTCTTTGTTGTAAAGCTTGTTCCCCTTGAGCTCTAAGTCTTTCATTTTGAACTTCTTGCTGTTCGATACTTGCAGATACACCTTTTTTACTTTGCAAAGCCGCTTGGGCTAACGCAGTTGCACCACCAGCACTTGCTCCAGTAGCTCTTAATGTGTCTAAAGTGTTAGCTAAAGATATATCAGCTTGCTCAACTTGCATTTCAGCTGCCTGAGTTGCAACTCCTAAATTAGCCATAGGATTACTAAGCATGCCGCTTAAATCTTGTATTTGATCATATGGATTAACAATTTCTTGTCTATCTTCTATTAACGAATCTAATCTATCTTGGGCAAACTGTTGATCTTTAATGGCGGCCCTTCTTTGTATATTAGCTGTAACCACGCCATATATACCTAAAGCAGCAGATCCAGCTATGCCAATCATACCTGACAACATCATTGGATTTATTGGTTTTTTTCCCATTGTTATTTATTTATTTTATTAATATCCATTGTTAGAGAAGAAGTCTGAAGCTACTGAGAACAATTGTTTTTCTCCTCCTGGGTCTGTTACTGTATCTGTGCTAAACGTAGCAGTAACATAAAATCCTTTTATTCCGCTTATTGAGTTTCCAAAGATAATTTCACCTTCAGCTGGAGGGCTACTATTAACTAAGTTAGCAACATAAGCATTTTCTTTTCTATCAAAACCAGCTCTTAGCAGTGGCTGATTAACTGGGTTTGCAGAAGTTCCTGTATTACCAGCGCTATCATAAGCTCCTTCTGTATAACTTAAAACAACGTTTGCTTGGTCAAATGTAGTCAAAAAAGCATTAGCTAAGTTATAATCTTTGTCTTCACCCGTTGCTCCAGAAGCTGCAGCCGTAAGTTGCCAACCGTTACTCCCTTCGTAAGCTACAGTGCTAAATGTTTTAGAGCGAGTTGGATTAGGGTTGAATATAACAGTTACAGAGCTAGGGTAGCTAACACCGTAAAAACTACCTCTATTAACTTCCACACCGTCAAACGCTGTATTATAATGCTGCCAAAGCTCATTGCCTTTAATAGAATAAAATTTGTTTCTTATTGAAAACATTTGGTCTGGGCTGTAGTCATATAGACTTGTCCAGCCGTTTATTTTATCGTCAAACGTTAATGTTTTATATTCAGATTGTTGGCCTGTTTGTTGAAGCGATAATGTATACATGTCTGAGTATAAGTCATAGCAACCCATAGCCAAACCAGCAGATCCACCAACAGATATGTTGTTCATTTCATCTCTAAAGAAATCACTCATACCATAAGCAGATATTTCAGTAATACCGTCTCTTGATAACCTTAACACAGCGTTGTTTGTTTTGTCTGTAAAGTATTTTCTATAACCATAAACAGCAAAACTTTCTGGATTATCACTAATTCCATAATTACCAGCGTACGGTTGTAAAACACCAATAACTAAATTAGAAGAAGTAACAGTTCCTCCACCTTCAGCTGAATATATTGCATCTTTATCTATTAAAGCTCTACTTACTTTATATTGTTGGAATACAATAAGGTTAGTTTCTTCTGCGTATAACTTTTGTATAGAACCATTAGCTGGATCGGCAGACTTAGTTATGTCTTGGCCTACTGAAAAAACGTTAGTATCATTTACTCCAGTTCTTGAATTAAAAACACCTGAGTATATTAATGAATTAAATCTAATTAAAGCATTTGGCTCGTCTTCAACAAGATACGCTCTTGGTGAAAAATCAACAGTTGTGTTGTTATAACCACCTCTTATTCTTGACTCTTCTATAGCCCAGTTATTAATGCTAGAAGTCGCCTCGGCTACAGGATAAGCGTTATTTTTAGTACTAGGCACACCAAAAGAACCGTTCCAAACAGGTTGGTTGGTCTCGTTGTCACTACTAACTGACTTTTTTAAAACAAAAGTGTTGAAATATTTTACTTCTATAGTCGCTCCTGCCATAATTAATTATTACTTATTTTGTTACTAAATTACACATTTAGTTATATATTACTTCCCAAGTTAATTTAACAGCATCTGTTGTTATATTTTCTATAGTATTAGAACCTGGTGATGTTGTTGGTGATGTAAAACTACCTTCCCAAAGAGCTACCGCAGCTGCTTCAGTTGAAGCAAAATATGTATCTTCATTAACACCCGCTGTTGATGTTGTTGCCGCGTTTAATCTGTCAATAGATATTGGTGTAAAATCATCTCCACCGCCAGCAAAAGTAGATAACGTATTTAAACTATCATATCCTGTATTTAATTCAGCTCCAATTTTAACACCGTTTCCTATAAAATTAATAACATAAAAACCTTGAGTGCCCGTGGGCGAATTTGCACCTATTTCTATTAGCATCATTGTATAAAAACCAGTATAATTAGTAGTGTTTAATATTGGGTATCTACTATTTGTATAAATTTTTACACTAGAAGGATTTACGCTTAAGTCTAAAAAGAATTGATGTGTAGTAGAAGATCCAGCGTCTGATAGTTGAGTTGTTATAGTATAGTGTTTAGCGCCGGTGTTAGAGGCAGCTATAGAGTTTATCATTGTTGCTTTAAGTACATTTTGTAGACTATCAACAGATGCGTTTAAAGCAAAATAAGGAGTTTGTCTATCAATAGTGTCTCCTACTATTTTTTGGTTTGTAATAGAATATTGTAAATCTCTTGTTCTTAAGTTTATTAATGTAGAAGTGTTTGCCGAACCGTTAATTCCGCTAAAAACACCTATTGAACTAGTGTTATATCTATTTAAATATAAAGTACCACCATTAGCTGGAAAACCAGAGTCAATACTAAGAGTAACAGCTACATTTGAAGGTCCTCCTGTTTTTGTAAAGTATGAAGTTACACCACCTATTACAGCCTTAAAACCAAAAATAAAGTTTCTTATAGCGGCATCATTACTATAAAATATTTGATTAAAATATTCTGTTAATATTTTTATATTAAAAGTTTGGTTAGTTGCTACTGGTATAAGTTCAAAGTAGGGAGATGAACCTGCATTAACGTTTATACCATTGTCGTTATAAACATACTCTAACGTAAAGGTGTCATTACCGCTTAATGTTATATCAGAACCTAAAGAATCTGCTAAATTAAAAGCAGTAGATATATTTCCACCATCTGCTAAAGCTTCACTCCAAGAGCTTGTATTAAAGTTTTCTATTTGAGTAGCGCCTTCTGTTGATGTATTTATAGTATTGTTTAAATCTGATATTAAACCAGAACTTGTTGTTTCCCAATATATATCAATTAAAGATTCAACTGGTTCTGTTTCATAAACGGCTAAATATTCTAAACCTGGTCTTATAACTGTTCCTCGATTAGGACTTGGAAAACCTTGAACAAATACTAATTCATCAAATTTTTGTAATTCAACGTCTTGACTTATAGTTACACTAGGGTTATTTCCTCCAGTAAATGAAATAACATAAGTGTTAATAGGTATACCAGGACCTGTTACAACCATATTTGCAACTATTGTTGAACCGCTTATACCAGTCAAAGATATCGATGCCGAGTTGCTAACATTAGCAGCTACCGAAGCACTAGCTGTATTGTAATTAGTAGTAGCAATTTGACCTATTTGTGATTGGGTGCTTATTCTAGCTATTAAAGGATTAGAATCATAATCATAAAACTGAGGAAAATAATTAGGTTTAGCAGGTTTCAACGGATCATATTCAAACATATCTGACATCGTAGATATCATTGTAGATGTATCTGCTTGGTTACCTGGATAATACTGATTATTAGATTCACCTATGTTTGTTGGGTCTAGTGAAGAATATGTTATAACATTACTAGAGTTTTCTACTCTTCCATAAATTTGTACAGAACTTCTAAACTGTTTTTGATCTGGACCAACTTCGGCTAAATCTCTAGGTATTTTATTTATATTATCATTTATTAAAACTGTATGTGAAGTATTACCCAACTCTAAAGTGTGTCGCTCTGGGTAAGATGCCATTATGCCAGGTAAATAAACATTATAATATTCTTGCTCTGTTTGTTTAACTACTATTTTATAAGAATACCAACCTAAAGGATTATAAGCTGGAGAAGTTGAATCTCCATTGTATAAACCTGGGTAATTTGTATTTGCGTCTGGATTTGTAATTCCAACTTGAGAATTAAACCTAACTTTTAAAGAATCGCCAGGCCAAGAATCTGGAGATACTCCACTAGTATTATAAGGAAGATATACAGTTGAAGGTTTATCAGACAATATAACACTTGACTGTCTACCATACCTATCAGATAAAACAATACCAACTTGATAATTTCTATTTTGTTTAAGTGAAGAGTTTGGGTATTCTAATATGCTACTTGTTTTATCATCACTAGCTGTTCCAACAAAAGAATATGCTGTTCCACTAGTTATAGCACCAGTGCTTACTGGAGAAAACGCTACATTTGTATACGGGTCTGGTATAGTTCCAGCACCTGTAATTTGAGTAACAACAGTTCCTGGAGTTATATTTGTTCCAACAATAGTACTGCCAACACCTATAAAACCACTACCTAGGTTAACATTAAAATTATTAGTTCCAGGGCTGTAGTTTTGACTAACTGTGGCAGCGCCACTTTTTAAATCTAAAGCAGTTTTAACAGTAGCAGATACATCATAGTCTATAGTTGCAGGTGGCGTGTGTTTGTTTTGGAAATTACCGTATATTATTCTATTACCAGAAGATTCTTGAGCAAAAGCTCTTACAGGTGTTTTATCATAAACCCTTGTTATTTCATCATCTGGCAAGACTTTAGATGGTTTTTGAGACTTATATATATATTCCCAAGACGCATAAGTGCTGTTAGAAGTAAGGTCATCAATTTCAATACTTTCAATAACTTTTAATGCTAAAGCATCAGCCTCTTTATATATTATATCTAATTCTACTATTTTTAACTCATCATATATACTTTGACCAAGTGTAAGGCCGCTCGGTTGAGGTATCATTAGTTTTAATTGATTCACTTTGTTTTCAACAAAAGAAACAACAGTGCTTCTAAAAGCGTTTGATTGATCTTCTACAGTGTTTATACCATCTTTTTTAACATACATGAAATAACCATCTTGCTTTGGTATAAAAGCTATTTGAGTAAATGGCGCTATTAAAGAATACTCGCCATCGTCAAATTTAAATCTATAGCTAAACCTAGCAAATTTATCTTCAAGATAATCAGGGTCACCAGCAAAGTTTTTATCGTAATATTCATTGGCGTTAAATATTATTTCTGTGCCAGTGCTTAAAGCTGGAAAAGTTGCTCCAGTTATTGTTATTGTTGTGACACCTGTACCACTATCGTAAGACGCTGTTGTAACAGTAGCTCCACTTATTGCTACTATTGAACCAGTGCTGTCTATGTAAGAAACAGTAGAACCTGTGGCCGCGTATGGATTTAGAGGTGAAGAAGTTTGTATATCTCCTAATATAGAGCTTGTAGTAAAAGAATTAGCACCAGAAGATATTGTAGCTGCTGAAATAGCACTACCGCCATTAGGATAAAATTTACTAATTACATCTTTCATTGTTGTTTCAGCAACAGAAGCTCCAGTTGCTTGATTAAAAGATAACTCTTCATATAAATCTATAGCTGCAAAAGGATTATATTTTGCTACAGATATTTGGTCTTCTTTAGTGTAATAACTAGGTACTCCAGAAGCTAAAGTAGGTCTAGCTAAAGTTATGTTTATTTTTCTAGGTTGATTTCTATTATCAGTCCAAAAAAGTAAATCCTCTATTATGTTTATACCATATATAGGGTTTGTTGTTGAAAAGTTTAAAAAAGCGCCTTGAACTAAAAGCGTTTTAGTGTTGTTAGATACATTATATTCATAAATATAATTTGATGCACTTTGTGAATAAGATCTATTGTTAGAAGACGCGTCTGTATAGTTGGTAAAGAACAAATAAACCATACCAGTACCTTCATTTGCTTTATGGCCTATACATTTTGTTCCAGATGGAAAATCCATATCATTATAGTTACCTAAAACATTTTCAAGTGAACCAACACTATCGCCTTCGGATCTGCTTACTTGTACGTTAACAGCGTCTCTATACTCACCATTAGGTACTAGTCTAGCGTCTAAATCTTTGTTTAGTTTACTTTTTATAAAAGTATTAGTGACTTTGGCCATATAACTTTAGTTTTTAATCCACTTAGATTTACCTCTCATAATTTGGGTAAACTCTTCTAGCTTAATATTTGATAATCTTATTTTTGCATTTCTAAGCTTTGCAGCTTTTTCTCTGCTAAGTCTATTTACTATGTATTCAGGTTGATTTGACCTTGTAGATATTATTGCATGACTTATATACGCATACATTGCTTCCTCGGCCATTTTAGGCACTCTAGTGTCACTATCTATAGCTAAACCATCTGATATATAACTAAATATAATTAATTTGTCACTAAGATCGCTAGAGAAGCTAAACTTGTTTTCTCTTTCGTTTATAGTAAACCAGCCATTTATCTGTGCTATTTCTGGTTGTATACCGTATTGTCCACCAACAGTCCCAAAACCGTTACCAAATCCACCGCCATAAACATTAGCCCAAAACGATGTATTGTCTAACTCAGTGTTTAAATTTTTTAAATTATTATCTTTCCACCTTTGGTTTGTTATAGAAGTTCCTTGCAAATTTCTTTCAAAGTTGTCTTGAGTTGGAACACCTTGACCATCTTGTATAGGTGTTTTGTAAGGATTACTTGTCAATGTCGTTGGATATATAATGTGCTTAATCCCAGCTTGATCTATCCAGCTCATATTCACGTAGTTAACATAGTCTTGTGGAATAGGTACGCTTAAGTTTGGCGGTATTGTTAATTCTTGTGACTTAATACTTTTAAGTGTATCGTAGCTAAATTCTTGTAAACCTCTTTTAGCAAAGAATAATACATCACTTTTCTTTACTTTGTTTACTAACTTGCCGTCACCAACATAACCTACCATATAGTTGTCTATAATATCGTTGAGCTTTATGTAAGCGTATGATCCCCAGTTTTCTTCAACTACATTACCATAAGCATCTCTATTACCGTATTGTCCACCTTCTTTAGTTTTTAGTTGAACTACAATACTTGTATTTAAAGGTAAACCATCAGTTATTGTTATTACATTATTTAAAACAGTGTAAGCTGCTGTATATTCTGTATATGTAGCAACACCGGCGGCTGCAGTATATAACTTAAAGTTATTTAGTGCGTAGTTTGTTTCTAATGGATTATGACTACCAAAAACTAAATCAGTGTCAAATGTGCATGTATATGATTGACCAGTAGCTGCATTACTAACAATAAAGTCTTGCGTTCCAGCGTAGTATTGTGCGTTGTTTTCAGTTATTAATGCCATTTATTAACGTTTTAGGTTTATTTCTTCTTGTTGTGATGCTTGTGCTGCAGCTTGTACTATTTGCGGGTCTTTAATTATTATACCTGCATACTTTAATATCTCAATTACTAGGTTGTTTTGTTCTGAAGTATCTAGTTCAAAATCTACTGAAGTAGCTGAATTATAAACATATTGGCCTAGTGTACCTACTGTGAAACCCCAAGACGGGTCAGTTGGCTTAAATAAGCAGTTTACTTTTAAAGTTGTCGTAGCTGAAGCTGGAGACACTTTGATTAATAATTGTGGGGTTGTTGCTGGCGCGATTGCGGCAGCTGTTTGCGTTGTAAAGCAAATAGGATATTGAGCTGTTGGCGCAGTTAGCTTAGATTTTGTAATTTCTGTATAATCACTTTTACTAGTTAGTTGTACAACTGACTCATATTGAGCAGGTTGCCCTGTCTGAGAAGCTAGAGTTGTTGCAATAATTTCTCCTAGCTTATATATTGTTTTAGTACCAGTATATATAAATCCAAAATTTGGATCTCCATTATAAATAAAATCTGTTTCTTTTTCAAAAGGAAAAAGTTTATATGATATATCTTTAAACATATCAAAAAACTCTGTATCATTTTGTCTGTTACTTTGATTTAAGCGGTTTACTTGGTTTCCATCAGGAAAGTAAGAATCAAAAATATCATTTTGAACTTGTACAGCAAGACTATTAAACTCAGCCGGTGGAATATATCCCCGCTGTTCTTTATTCAGTATGTATAATACTGTAGTGTATACTGTGTTTATATTTACCGCCATTATTTTTTTATTTTATTTATAATAGTTAGGCCACTCATGAAGAGTGACCCGACTACTATATAGTATTACATGTTATGAGAATTTTTTCTCTATTGATTTGTATATTTCCAAACCTTCATCCGTCTTGAAGAATGCTGCCATAGCTGAGTATGGATGCTCATCAAAAGGAACTGTCATGAATTTTTTGTTATTTGAACCCCAAACAAAAGTTCGTTGATCTTCTAATAACTTAATTACTCCAGCTTCTGTGGCCTGGATAGCAAAGTTTCTTAACATTACGTTTTCATCGTTAGCTAGATCTAAAAATAAACCTGGGTTTTCTTTAGCAAAAAACATAAGATCTCTTTTTATTTCTTTACTTTTCATTTTAGAAACTTCTGAACCTACTTCAACTCTTAGTATAGCTTCCATTTGATCTATATCCATAGATCTTGCAGCCACTAAAGCATCTACTTCTAATTCAATATCATCAAGTTCATCTGTAGCGATAGCAACAGGATTAAACTCATAATACTTTTTGTTTAAAGCAGGATGATAAAGAGATAATAGTTTTTGTAAGTTTTGTTGCTCTTTAGCAACTTTCAGTTCACCATTTTTAAACATTATATGACCAAGTGTTACTTCGCCTTTTTGTTCATCAACAAACGGAGAGTTTTGGTTTATAGCAAATCGTAATTCTCTTTGCATGCCTGTTTCTTCGTCAAACCAAAGCAATGAAGATCTGTGATGATGCTTACTTTGCAATGTGTATGTTAATGGTTTATGTCTGTCTTGTAAGAGATATATTCTATCCCTTATTTCCCACTTAGGAGCTTTTGCTACCTTTTGCGGCGTTGGTTCCACATATTGTGGAGTTTGAATTTCTTGAGGTGCTACCTCAACTTTTTTAGCTGTAGCTTTTTTAGCCATGATATAATAAGATTAAATAGTTAAAAGAGTAATAGTTACCCCCAGCCTAAGCCAGGGGTAATATTACTGTGATTATGAGTGCTTATGCAGTGAAGATAACGAAGTTGTTCGCACCTTGAACACAAAGACATCTCTCAGATAAGAAATGAACTTGCATAGCGTCTAGATCAGAAGTGTAAGCTCCTCCAACAGATCCAGTCAACCAAGACTTCATACGACGGTCATCAGCTTGAGAAGCGCGATAACGTACGTGTAAGAATGGTCGGCGGATGTTAGTGCCTAAAGTTTGATCGTAAACAGTAGAAGTTCCAGCAGGAACTAATACTCCCTCAATTGGGTTAACTCCAGCAGTTCCGTTAGCTTTAACTAAACCACCTCTTGTAGAAGCATCGTTAAGATATTTCCAGTCAGTCTTATAGAAGTCATAAGAACCTCTTCGGAAACCTGTGAAACCTAAGTTTAACGCCATTTCTTCAGAATTCTCAAACAAACCATAAGCAGTTCCACCGTTTGCTCCAGCAGACAAGCCAGCAAGCATGTCGTCAAGCTCTAGTGAAAGGCTTCTGTTAACAAAAAGCATGTTCTCTTCAATAGCTCCTTGAGTATCAAGGTTCTTAAGAACAGAATCAAACTCAGCTAAAGTTCCACCGTAATTTGCGAAGTTATTACCTCTTGCCTTAATAGCAGAGAAAAGACCTTCTGTACCTTTGTAGTTAGCTCCGATTGCTCCAGAACCAGCAGCAGCTAATTCTCCTTCAACAACAGACATCTCCAAGTAATCTTCAAAACGTAGTCGTGTCTCAGACTCAGCTTTCAAGTACCAAAGGTATCCGCTTGTTCCGTCTTCAGTAGCAACTTCTACCCAACCAATCTGTGCAGTGTCAGATCCAGAGATTTGATACTTAGACTTGATGATGATAGGTGAGTTACTGAATTGAGTGAAAGAAGGAGTGATAGACTCAGCAGTAGCGTCGCCTGTTCCTTTTTTGTATTCAGAACCATAAACAAAGATCTTAAGATCTGTGAAACCACCAGCTCCAATACCACCGGTAGCAACGGTAGATGAAACGTTAGCAGCGCCATAAGGCTTAACTGTTATAGTAGCATTTCCACCAACAGCTCCAGCAGTACGTGCAGTAACAATACCTGTTACTTCACTACCGGCAGTTGGCTCCATAACAACTACTGTGTCGCCTACAGCAATAACGTTAGTGATAGTAGCTGTAACGCCGAACGAAAGTAAGTCAACAGCAGCTCCAGCAGCTATAGTTACGCTGTCATAAGCGATGTGTAAGCGATTTTGCTCAGACCAAACAACTTGGTCAGATGTCATTGGCATTTCAGCTCCAACCATACGTAAGAAACCAGAAAGAGTTCTGTTTCCGTAACGCTCTACTTCTTGTTCGTAGATCTCAGGTAGATACTGTTGTGCGAAATCATTGTTGCCGTCTGTGAAACTAAGATAGTTAGTCTCAAGGGCTTGTAATTTTTGGCTTGGAACTAATGATCCAAACGCGGGTGATAGTGCCATAATTTATATAGTTTTAAATTTTGATTTTTTTAATTGATAACTTTGAAGAATCATTCACCTTATCGCCTAACACTTTTACTTTAATCCCATCTTTAAACCCTTCAGTCTGTGTAGCCTGTCTTGGGCTTGTGCTAGGATTTTTGGAACCATCTACAACCTCTCGGATTGCATCTGCTTTTCCTTGCTCGTAAAAATGATTAGCAATAGTATCTGCATTCTCAGCGGCATATATAGCTTTATGATAACCTTTTGAATCTTGTATCTTACCTTCACTATCAAAGAACTTCCCGACTAGGTTCGTGATATTAGATTGTTTATCAGCTAGTTTTTCTGGATTTTGCACACCGTACCTGAATTTCTTTTCTCCTACTTTAAAATCAAAACCTTTGAAATCTGATTTGAAAAGCTCATCTGTTCGTTGTTTAAAATCATTATGCCTCTCAGTTGCAGTCTCCTGCTCCTTCGTGTAGCGGTCAAAAAAGTCCATAGCTTTTTTCTGCTCTTGAGTTACGCCCGGTCTCAACTTGATCTCGTCGTAGTATTTACTTTTTGAGCTTTCTAAAAAGTTTTTGGCTTTTGCAACCTCTTCTTTAATTGCGAGTTTCTTTTTGCGGATATCTCGCTCCTCATCTAATTCTTCATCAAACGAAAAAGAATCTTCCATAAGAAAGTTTACTTCTTCACTGTTTAAATGCGGTTTTGTCTGCTTGTAATATTCTCTTAACAATGTATTATTGTCAACATTAGAATAATCAGCATTAAGCCGCACGTAATCTTCTATGCTTCCGCCGGTTTCTTCCATAAAAGAAACAAGCTTTTCAATATTTTCTGGTAAAGGCTTACCTGTTATTTCAGCATCTCTTTTAGCTTCTTTAACTTCTTGCTTTACTTCTTTAACTTCTTCAGCTACTTCTTCATCGGTTATTTCTTGAAGAACTGGTTTTTCATCTTGAACGGGTTCCCGTACTTCTTCAACCACTTCTTCGCTACTTCTACTGTCTTTTTGTTCTTCGACAGTAACATCGCTTGCATTTGTTTCTCCGATTTGAATGGCATCGTCTTCTTTTTTATCTTCTGTAGGTATAACTACTTTAGTTACCTCTTCTTGTTTAATCTCATCTTTAGGCTCAGATATTGTAACTTTTTTAACACCATCTTTGGCGTCTATATTTTTACCTAAATTTTTTGGCTTAGACTTTATTTTAAAGTCGCCTTCTTGCTTTACTTCTGTTGACATAATATAATATAATTAAATAAATAAAAGGTTTATTCAGGTCCTAACGAATCTAAATTAAACCTACCTAACTCATCATTACCTTCGGACTCAAAGTTAATAGGTAATAAATCATTTTTTCTTTGGTCAATCATTTCTGATTGTTGTGTTCCTTGTATTCTTGTTCTTTGATCTTTTCGATCTTCTATTTCTTTTTCTCTTTCTGATTCAACACCTGCTCTAGTTCTTGCTAACTCCATTTGATAGTTAAACTCTTCAGCCATAAGTTCTCTTTTTATTTGAGCTTCTGTTTGAAGTCTTTGTATTTCAAATTGAGATTTTGCTTGTTCTAAATTTACTTTTTCTTGAGTAAGCGCTTGTTGCTTTTGAACTTCTGCCATTGCAGACGCTTCTGAAGATTGAGCATTTGCTTGAGCTTGAGCTTGAATATTTTGTTGAGCAGCTTCTTGTTTTTGATTTTGTCTTTGTGTTTGTCTTAATTTTAAATATTGATTTGCTAACTTAATATTGTTAACTTCTCTAATATCTATCGCGTCAGATAGCTCTATCAATCCAGCTTTTAAAGCAACTTGTACATTTTGTTCTAATTGAGCTTTTTCTTCTTCTTCGGGCTCTAATTCTAAATAAATACCAAAATCATGAATTTGTAAGTTCATTAATTCATTTAAAGTATTTGTATTAAACGTACTTATAGAATTCATTAAAGCTTGTTGAGTAAGAGGATAATTTATTAAATCAGCAGCTTTTAAACTAATATTCTCGCAAGTTCTTAATCCTATATATAATAAAGAGTCTAATAAATGTCTTGTGGCAGTGTTTGAAGTATTTGCTGCTAATTTTTGTAAACCAACTAAAGCGTCTTTATTTGGCATACTACCATCTCTAGCTTCGTTAAGTCCTGTAACATCACGTATCATTTGTAAATAATACTGATATGTTCCTATTAAGCTTTGAATTTTAGCTTGACCTGACGAAGATGTTAATTCTGAAACAGGCACTTTACCTGGGTTCATACCACCTTCTTGTGTGAGCGATCTACCAACTATAGAACCTGTTTGAAAATACATGTTTAAAGCTTCAGCTGGGTTGTAATTTGTTCCGTTACCTAAATCAACTTCTGCTAAACCATCCATATCTAAGAAAACACCATCAGGAACTAATCTAGACATTACTTGTTGTAACTTGAGATGAGTTAACTGTATCATATCAGCAAATCCAGTTATTTTACCAACTAGTGACTCAATACGACCCTTGTAAATTCTTGGTGCAGATATACAATAGTTCATTTTAACTTTTGTTGTATCAGCAGTTGGTCTAGTCATATTTTCTGCAAGCTTCCACTCTAACATGTAGTTGTTACCTAAAACTTTTGCTCCTGTATATAATACTTCAATTGTTCTTGTTACTACATCAAAGTTTTCGTTTGGCGGTGGATTAAAATCGTCAGGCTTTATTAAAGCTTTTTCAAGACCTTGGTCTGTTTTCTTTATTTTAAATACTTGATTATGATATGTCTTATATTCAAAGTACATTACCTGTACTGTGTTTTCATCATAATTACCCCAACCTGTTATATACTGAGAGTTACCAGGCATATTTTGAATTTTTATTAATTCTTCTTCTGGAATATCAGGATATTGCTTTTTTAATTCAGGTATTGTAATAGACTTAACTTCACCAACATAGTATATATCTTCAAAATTAGGATTTTCTGTGTAAGAATAAACCATATAAGAAGGATCTACATAATCAATAGTAATTCCTTCTGTTTTGTTAAATTGAGTTTTACATGCAGCAATACCTAAAACAGTTAAATCATAAGCTAATCTTTTCTTTGTTTCATCATATTTGTTTAATGATAAAACATTATTTATAACTTCTTCTTCTGCAATTTCTACTTGTTGTTTAAAACTCATTTGCATATAAAGATCTAGTTCTTCTTGACTAGCTGGTAGATCTTGAGGATTTGATGTGTTAAAAAGATCTACACCAAGATTATTTTTAAAATCATTTAATACTTGTTTAGCATTTATGTCTCTAGCTACAGCTTCTGCGTATTTACTTTTTTCTTGTGTAGAATAAGGATCTTGTGCAACCGTGCTTATTTGATATCCTTTGTCTGACATACCATTTACAACTATGTCAACAAACTTTGATATAACATTAACAGGCTTCCAGTCTAAGTTTAAATAAGATAAGTCACCATTAATTGACATTTCGTCTTTATACTTAGCTATTGATTGCTCTCCTCTTGCATATAATCTTAATTGATGAAAATTGCTATAAGCTTGAGCGTATCTGTTTCCTGATCTTCCTTCTTGAAACCATTCTCCTTCAATAGCTCTACCTACTTGTATACCGTAGTCTAAGCTTGCTTTTTCTTCATTGCTAACCACTTGGCTAGGAAAAGAGCTATTTGTGTTAGTTTCGATTCTCATTTATTTAAGTATTTTTGAAATGTTTCCACTATTGTTATATCTTTTAATCCCTAAATCTATAGACTTACGTTCTTTTTTTGCAACAGGTATATATCTATTCTTATTACAAGCCATTAAAGCTAATCCAGAACTTATAGATGCATCATGCTTTGTTCTATTATTAACATTAAACTTAGCCCAATCATTTAAGGTCCTTTGAAAATACATATCTCCGTATCCAGTTTCCAGTATACCAACATGTGTATTTATATATGTTTCTATAGCAGCTGCGTGAGCTTGCTTAATATCTTCGCTGGTATTTGGTATACCACCTATTTCTCTTTCTGTGGCTGATAGTTTGTTCCAAACTTTATCTGGCCTGTTCATTGAGTAACCTCTATAACCTCTTCTTTTAAAATGATATAAAAGTCTTGGTTTGTTATTCTCTGCTAATATAGGCATACCGTAAAAAACACAAGCCATTAAAACGTCTTCAAAGAATA
>WLWH01000799.1_pt1 | contig 24612 bp, 26 predicted proteins | sample 6712741 | NCBI WGS metagenome assembly WLWH01 (sample SAMN12718694, study PRJNA515312) | sponge metagenome | isolation source: marine sponge | host: Mycale hentscheli | place: New Zealand: South Island, Marlborough, Capsize Point | collected 2003-05-01
CCTTTAAGATCTGTCTTATGCCGTGACAACCTATAATTAAGTGTGTTTTTAGTTGAGCCAATATAAAGTAAGCCAGTTGTGTTACATTTAATACCATATATTAAACCTTTAATCATCTATATTATAACATAGATAATATTTTTGTGCTAAATAAAAAACGCAATATTTAAGATTTAATATTTAAGATATTTAAGTAAAATAAAAATATATTTATATATTATAAATGAGTGTTGATAATACTGCTATTTTAGATATTGAGGAGATATGTGATATGCAACGAGAGATCTTAAAGATATTAGAGGATGAGGGTAGAGTTGATTTAATACAAGTTTTTAAAGATATGCTTGATAAATTAGATGAGCTAAATTATGAGACAGAGAGTACCGTTTCAAGTGAGGATATGCCTGATTTAGAGGATGAGACAATTGAGGTCATAATAGATAAGGATGGATTTAAGTCAATAAAATAAGTTATTTTTAATTTGATTATTTTTTAAAAAAAAGTTTAATTTTATAGATATTTTGTAAAATTAAAATATATTATATATTATAAATATGGGAATAGAAAAAAAAGGATATAAAGGTTTGAGCATTATAGTAAATAAAGGGATAGATAAAATGGCAAATAATACAAACAATAATACCGACAATAATAATATCAATGATATATATAAGTACATGTTTAAAACATTTTTATTAAGATCATATCCTCTCAAAAAAACTGATGGACGAGAGGTTAAAAACTGGCAAAAACTACCATCATACGAGTGGAAAAAAGATGAGACAAAGACATATCATTTATACACTCACCTTTGGAGGAGGAGATCACAGGAGCTATTAGAGATGCAAAATTGTGGTGTGCCTTGTGGTAAGGTAAATGGTATTTTTGTGCTTGATCTTGATTTTTATACCAAAGATGGTGTAGAGGATGGATGGTGTAAAGATAAATGTATTTTTAATAAAAAATATGGTGATCTCAATGAGTTTATCAAAAAACATAATATATATGCTGTAAAAACCATTAGTGGTGGCACCCACTTATATTTTAAGTACGATCCTCGTATTAAACAAACTCAAAATGCTGTCAATCACATGGATATTAGGAGTGATGGTGGATATGTAGTAAGCCCATTTTGTACTATTGGGGATAATCAATATGAGATCATTAATGAGGGTGAGATTAATGAGGCTCCTGAAGATCTTGTTGAATTTATTGTAAAAGAGGTAATGGGTAAGCAAAAACAAAAATATAAAACAATCAATCGTAAGATTAAAATTATTAATCCAATCACCAAAGAGGAGGAGGAGGTTGAGCAGTTAGAGGTTGATCTTGATGTTTATAACTTTGATTTTAGTGATTATATCCTTAATAATATATGTAAAAAACTACCTGATAAGTTTTATCACGATAGGGAGCATCATGTAAAACTTGCAACAGCTTTTAAAACACTAAAAAGACAAGATATTTTTAATAAATGGTCTAAATTGAGATGTGAGGCCAGTGATGAGTATGAGATGTGGCCGGATGTAGATGATAATGACTGTGAGGCAGTTGATAAACATCTTGATCAAATGTGGGCTTATATTGGATCACATAATCAATTATTTATGGTTAATCATATCTTAAATGAGGCAGAGGCTAATGGTTATAAAAACGCAAGGGCTATGTTAGATTATTATAAGTATAAACCAGTCCCAAATAATCCATATATACCACACGAGGTTATTAGTCATAAAAAATTAGGTATTGATCCTAATGGTGATGATTTTATATTTTTTAATAAATATGATGATAAATATCTACTTGTACAAAGTGACACTGGCACTGGTAAAACAACAGAATTTAAAAATTATATCCTTGATCAACAAAAACAATCAAAGAGTTGGGAGGATAAAGGTAAGTTTATCTCTATTGTATCTCGTGTATCATTAGGTAAGGAGCAAGTAAGAGTTTTTAGAGAGGCTGGTATTAAATGTCATTATCACGAGGAGATTAGTGAGGAGTGTAAGTGTGGTAATTATTGGGGTATGTATGAGGGTGATAATATTGTTATTACAATTGATAGTCTCCTGAAGATGCAAAATTGGGATGGATTTAATGGATATACTATTTATTTAGATGAGTATAATAGTTTAATTGAATATCTTATTTGTGTTAAACTACTCAATAAAAAAAGGTTAAGTATCTACAACTTTTTAATCAATATGATGAGACAAGCTGATCGTGTTATTTGTACTGATGCTGACATTAATGATATTAGTATTAGATACATGGATATTGTATTAAATAAACTTAAATGCGAGGATTATCAACCTACATATAAATATATTGTAAATAAATATAAACATAATAACGGCATTGAGGCCAAAGAGATTTTTAGTTTTAATAAGTTTATTAAAGCACTTGATAAGGAGGATAAATATATGATCTGTTGTGATAGTAAAACACAAGCCGACATCATAGCATTTTTAGATAAAAAAAAGCATAAGGATTACATGTTAATTACTGCTGATGGTGTTTATCGTAGTATTGATGATAAATGGACAAGTGAGACACCTGATTTAGATAGTTGTGACAAAGTCATTTTTAGTCCAGCAGTAGTATATGGATTAGATAGTGTAATGGAGAGGCCAGTATATTGTTACTTTAAGGAGCATACCATTAGTCCTTGTGCTATGGTACAACAATTATCAAGGTGCCGTAATATTAAGTATTTAAGATACTTATTTTGTAATAAAATGTGGAGCACTTATACTTATCACGATTATAAACAAGTTGAGGATGAGATTATTGAACAGGAGAGATATGGATTAAAAACACACGGTAAGATTGATGATGAGACAGGTAAGGTTATGGATTGTGAGGATATGGAGTATATTGAGCTACGAGCTAAATATGAGTATCGTAATGATTGTTTTAATACTAACAAATACAGTCATTTTATCCAAATCATTACAACAAGAGGTTTTAAAATCAAAGCCCAGTTTAGTCAAACATCAATTAAGGGTTGTAAGGAGGTTAAGGAGGAGATGGTTGAGATGGTTAAGGAGGATTTTGATTATACTACCCAAAAATATAAAGAATTTATCACACCTATTAGAGCTGATCGTAAAAAGATTGTTACTGAAGCGACAAATAATTATATTAAGGATTTAAATAATACGGAGCCTGATTTTGATGATGATATTATTTGGATTAGAGAGCAACAAAAAATTAAAGAGGCAAAGGATTATGATAAATGGGATAATATTGATGAGTACTTTAATAAAAATGTAAAACAATTAAATGATATTTTAAAGATTGATTATGATAAAATTGGAGATTATAGGGGTCTGTTTATGGATCCTTATACTGTCCAAGATCATTTTAGTGTATGTAAATACTTTAAAAATGATAATAATGCGATCAAAGAGATATTAGATAGTAAAGAGGATTTTATGTGTAATAAAGCTGGTATGATTGAGAGTAAGATGATCCTACTTAATAAATTAAGATTATGGACAAAATGCAAAAATGATGGTGATACAGAGGAGGAGGACAAAATGGATATTAATAATACATGTGGCCTTACAACTGACCAAGCAACATCATTTTTAAAGGAGTACAAAATTATTATGGATAGGACTAAATGGGGTAAAGATCCTGATCTTACAGATCAATATGAGTGCCAAAAACTACTTGTAAAAATATATAAACATCTCTTTGGTATTAGTTGTATTAAAAAACGCAAGAGCACCAAAAAGGGTAAGTCTATTACTTATTATAATATAGATCCCAAGTTTATGGCTCAACATGATCATTTATATCAATATAGGCTTGATTATAAATTAAGACAAAAACTTATCAATGGTGGTAAGGATGATTTTGGTAATGAGATGTGTCTTATTGATGATAATTAAAACCAAAAACAATTAATATCTTTTTTATAACTTATATCTTAATAATATCCATTTTGTTTATTATATTAGTAAATAAAATACAAAACGGATACGATCTATTTTTTAGATTTTTTAGGGGGATTATTTTTATAAGCTCTCTGTCTATTTTTTTCAAAACGAGCATCAACATCCTGTTGGGTGATGCCATCATAATCTATTTGATCCCATTTAGGATCAAAAATATCCCTTGCTTTAAGTTTGGGTTTTTGTACAATAACCTCCTCTACCTTCAGGGATTTATCACCACCAACAAGATTTTTTTGGTGCTCTTTTGGGATCAGGTCACTCGCAGGGGCTACAACAACCGGCTCAACTGATTTTGGTTTATTTTTTTTAGTCATCCTTATTTATATTATAATATATATTATATATATTGTAAATTAAATTCAAAAAATAACAAAACTTTTTAAAAAATATAATTACTTTTTTTAATATATATATTAAGTATAAATATGAGTTTAGTAACATGTAGTAACGGATCTCCGTCCAGTGCTTATGATAGATATGCCCTTGATCAAGCTCCATACAGATTTAGAAATCATTTGGTTAATCCTATTGATGTACCTCCTAATAGTGAGGTGGCTGTAATTAATGTAAAAGTTAATAAAAGTGGTTTAATTAAATTATCTCGCAAAGACCTTTATTATCAGTTTTTTAATATTAATATGAGGACTAATGCTGATGGTCTTGCGAGTATTGGTAATATTGATGCAACAACTAAATCAACAGGTATGCCATGTAGAGCATCACCTCAAATACTTACGGATGCTGATTATGAGTATGTGAACATAGATGAATTCGCAGAGAGGATGACAGAGAGTATGTTACTGTCTAATCCTCATCCTGATTTAGATAGGGATAATACTAAATGTGAGATCGCAAGAGATCATGGTGGTATTATTATTGGTGCTGGATTTGTTGGATTTAAACTAACATTTAGTTATTTGGGCAATACTACTACTGATACACACACAGGAGATTGGTCAAAAATGACAACTGGTTTTGGTGTAGCTCCTCGTATGAATGTAGGTATTGGAGGTGGTGGTACAGTTGAGATTGTATGTGATGTTGAACAGCCTACACAAGACAACACTAATTATAATTTAGTATGGGCAAATGAAAATCCTTTATCTCATCAAGATGGTAAGATGGTTGTTAAACTGGGTGATCTCCATAATGGTGCCGATAGTTATAATAAAGGGTGGGCTATTGGTTTATCAAGGCCGTCAAGATCCAGTAAAGGTGGATTAGTTTATTTGGATCCCTCTAAAAATGATTTGAGTGCAAATAACCATTTTTATGATTATGTAATTTATAATGAGCAAACTGGTGCTGGGACAAATTATTATCTTAAAGCTGGACATTGTGTTTATAATGATGAGGATACTGATGACGATTTTGATGCTGGGAGACCTATGATGATGAAAGAGATTATTTATTATGATGATGGCAGTGGTAATTACTCACCGGACACATGGAATACATTTATTACTGCTGCACCTGGGCCGACAGCACGATACAATATGAGTACTAATACAGAGAAATGGGATGAGCTTATGTTTCAATTACAAAATGAGCAACTGACTATATGGATTAGATCAACGACCGGTGGTGCTAATAGTGTTAAAAATACTTGGTATGTTATTACTGGATATAGTATGGTGGCAGATAAAGGAGCAACTAAATTAAACATCCCTAAACCAGCTGGGCAATCATGTTGGAATTTATACCCCAAAGCTATGATTAGAGGTAAAGATAGGGAGATGGAGATTAGTGAGTATTATGGCCGTGAGACACCTTACAAAGCTATTGATGAGAGAGGCGATTGGTTTATTAGATCTGTAATGGAGGGTAGTCCTAATAATCCTCTTCAGGTAGATAGTAGATGGTTTAATCGTATAACTACTGGTACAGATATATATAAACAGAGAGGAGTTACTGGTGCTGGTGCTAAAATGTTGTTAGAGGATTATGAAAATATTATTATTATGGGTGATGGTGATCCACATTATCAAAATACGGATGATGCTGATATGCAAATGAGATTGGGATTTAGTAGCCGATCTGTATTAGATGATAGTGCTGGTACGAGGACTGACCAAAAGATTGTTTATGTAAGTGATAATGCTCCTAATTTAATTGATTATAGTAGCCAGTTTATTAGATTAGACAACTTCCCACAAAAATCTTATAATGCTGGACAATCAAGAGGAGGGAGACCGTCTAAAATATTATATCACATGCCTCGTTTTGATACATCTAATAGGGACAAGGGAGCTGCATTGTACTACGAGCCCAATACCCCTATATACTGTAAATTCAATAATACAGAGAGTTTTAAATTAAATGAGCTACAACTCTCTATTTGTGATAAAGATGAGAGATTAGTAGAGGATTTAAGTGGTGACACAATTATATCACTACATTTTAGACAAAGTGATCAACCATTAATTAAAGAGGGGAGATAAATAAATCTATATTAGATAATTATACAATTTAATACAAATTAATAGTAATTTTTTAAAAATATTTTTAAGATATTTATTATATTTTATTATAATAAATGGACTTTATGCCTGATATAATTGGTGGAGATGAGGAGCCAAATGTTACAGAGGAGATACATGATGAGGAGGTTACTGTGCCTGACTTAAATCAAGAGGATGTTTTTGATATACCTATTAAAGATCCACCTATATCTACTGTTAATGCAAATGGTACAGAGGCCACAAAACCAGTTGAGGATAATAAAAAAGATCAAAAAGTAGTTAAAACTCGTAAAAAAAGAGTTATGACACAAGAGCAAAAAGACAAACTGGCAGTGGCTCGTAAAAAAGCATTAGAGGTTAGGAGAGAAAAAGCAAGATTAAAAAAAGAGGAGAAAGAGTTACTAAAATTAAAAAAAGAGCAAGAGTTAGATCAATTGAGACAATCAGTAAAACCCAAAAAAGATGAGGAGCCTATTAAAAAAGAGCCTGTTAAAATTCAAAAAGAGGATGTAGATATTGATAAAGAGGCACAAATAAATCCAAGTAATAATGGCTTCAGTAATTATAAATATACCCAAGAGGATGTTGATCGTATCAGTTTAAATGCTGTACAAAATTATGATAAAGTCCGTAAATCTCGTAAAGCAGATAAACTCAAAAAACAAAAGGAGGAGGCTCAAAAGGAGGCAGAGAGACAAAAACTATTATCAATGGTTACTAATAAGCCAGTTAAACAAGATGATTATTGGGGTAATTGCTTTTAATTATTATCTATTAGATGGTATAGACAAATATCCGTTTTGTTTTTATTTATAGTAATTAAAATACAAAACGGATACGATTATATGTTTTGTGGTTTTAAATCTAAAAATAAAAAATCTTATATTATATTATAAATGTTAAAGGTTTTAGAGTTATTTAGTGGCACTGGATCTGTTGGTAAATGTTGTAAAGAGTTGGGTTGGGATAGTTATAGTGTAGATTTGGAGATGGAGGCAGATTTTAAAGGTGATATAATGGATTTTGATTATAAACAATTTAAACCTGATCATTTTGATATTGTTTGGGCATCTCCACCTTGTACATTTTATAGTAAATTACAAAATACTTGGATTGGTAGGAAAAAAAAAGACGGTGTAATTGTTACAAAGGAGATTATTGAGCATAATAGATGTGAGAGTGATAAATTAATGGCTAAAACATTTGAGATTATTAAGTATTTTAATCCACATTATTGGTTTATTGAAAATCCATTATCATGTCTTAAAGATCGTGAGATTATGAGGGATATACCTTATCATGTAGTTGATTATTGTATGTATAGTGATTGGGGATACAGAAAAAGGACTTGTATTTGGACAAATAAAACAGATTATAATCCTTTAAAATGTGATGGCAGTGGTGCTTGTGGTAATATGGTTGGTACTCAACATAATAATGTATTGGGTAATGGATATGAGATGATAGATGGTAAAAAAGTATTATGCAATACAAAAGAGAAAAGGGATAAATTAAGACATCAAAAAACGGCTGATGGAGGATATGATAAAAGGAGACATCATAAAAAAACATTTGGATCTTATGTAGAGGATCAAAAATGTGTGGGAGGTGGTAGTAATAGATTAGAGAGATATAGAGTGCCACCAAATCTAATATTTAGTTTATTTTTGGATTAAATTAAATATATCTATATATTATAATAATAATGAGCAAAAAGGCTAAACCATTAAAAATAATGAAAGTTAAAGATTTAGAGGATAAAAGTAAGTATCCTGAAGTAAATCCAATACTACCACAGCCTCCATTTTTATTAATTGGATATGGATCCGTCCGTAGTGGAAAGACTAATACATTGATCAATATGATGAGACGAGATGACATGTATGGGACTGACTATTGGGATGATGTGACCGTTATAAGTAATACAGCTGGTAATGACCCCAAAATGTACAAGTTTATGGGTGATGCTTTTAGAGTTGAGGATCATTATGAAAATAGGATGATTGATGAGATAGTGGCCAGTCAAAAAAAATATCCTCGTGAGGAGGCTCCTACCAGTTTATTAATTTTAGATGATATAATCAGTAAGGACTTTAAAAAATCCAGTGGTAATGCTATAAATTCACTCTCCACCCGGTTCCGTCATTATGAGCTGTCACTTATGATTTTTGTGCAAAGTGCGAGGGCTGTTAGTAACATGATAAGATCCAATGCAACAGATATTTTAATTTTTAGGCAACAATCTAACATGGAGATGGATAAATTAAAGGAGGAGTACAGTGATCTCGCACCTAAAAACTTTTTAAATTATTATAATATAGCACAAAAACAAAGATATAGTTTTTTATATATTGATGTCCAACAAAACCCAGCACATTTTTATAGAGGATTTGAGGAGTTAATTGGTATTGGTGATAAAATGATATATAAAGGTGATATACCAAAAGAGGAGGATGAGGATGATGTATTTGATAAATAATTATTATTTAATTAAAATTCTAATTGAATAAAATATATATATATAATATTATAAATATGGAAAGTATCGGTGGTATGGTCAGTGCTATTAATCAATCAAATGCTACATCCCAACAGGATGCCCAAGTATTACAAGGTATAGCCGTCTTAAATAATGATAATCTAAATACATTTAATCAAGACAATAAAGATATGGAAAAAGAGGATCAAGGTGAGAGTGAGAGAAACTTACAAAAATTAAGCTCTTATGCTGGTGGCATTGCTGAAAAAAGTAATGAGGCAAAAGAGTGGTTAGATAAAGGTAAAACATGGGACGATTTAAGGAGTGTTAAGTTTAGTAGAGGTGCTGGTGGTGTTTTGGGTAAAGCTGGGTCATCTACTTGGAGTGCTATTAGGAGTGCGAGGTCAGGAGGATTTGAGCCTGGTTTAATTTATGAGGAGAGTGAGGGTGCTACAAATCCCAGTGCTGATCTTACAAGACAAGCGATTAGACAAAGGACTACTGGATCAGGTACGGATCAAGAGGCACAAGTAACGGATGGTGACACCATAGATGCTGATCAACCTGATCATTTTGAACAACCAGGAGAGGATCAAGCTCCTAATAATGTTGAGGCTCCTGAAGGATCAACTGCCCAACAGAGTGGAGGAGCCACAGAGACAACATTGGAGACGGCTGGTGAGACGGCTGGTGAGGAGGCTGGTGAGGAGGGTGTTACACTTGCACAAGGATTAGGTAAAGTTGCTGGTGCCGGAGCAAAAGTAGGGGGAGCTTTATTTAGTTTTGGTATGTTAGGTGATGATATATATAATCAAGTAAAAAACAAATCCTTTTTTGATGGTGAGAATACTGGTGATAAGATAGGTAATTTTTTAAATGAGGCTGGTAGTATAGCAGATATAGGTGGTATAGCCACAGGAGATCCACTATTGGTAATGGCTGGTGTTGGTATTGGAGCCGTTGGTGGTGTTATAAGTGATATAAGTGAACTATTCGCCCATAAAGATAAAGAGGCAGATGCTCAAAAAACTCCACCTAAAACGATACAAGGCACAGTGGGACAAAATACAGGGGGACAAGGTGAGATTGCTCAAACAACAACATCATCTTTAAGATCTGTACAAGTTGGAGCATCCTAAAATAATTATCGTATCCATTTTGTAATTTATATTAGTAATTAAAAAACAAAATGGATATTATAAACAATTTTTTTATTGATATTTTTTTTAAGTTTTATTTATAATATATTAATATAGTATAAATGACATCAAGATATTTGGAGCTTACACCATCAAATAAGACCACAGATGACAAGTATAGCTTTAAGGAGGGAGTTGCACAGATCAACTGGACGATCCCTGAAGGTAATTTTGTATTAGATCCCCACAGCATCCGGATTTGTGGTGATGTACGATTTTATAAAGATAATGCCAATCCACCTACGGCTCCCACTAATGCCGATGCGTTGAGTTTAAATTCTCGTATTGGTGTTTATAGTTTATTTAATAGTTTAATTTGGAGATCCTCCAAGCACCAAACTACAATCTCTCACGAGAGAAATTATAACAGATGGCTCTCCTCATACATGGGGATAAGTGCCGGATTTGAGGATAATATTAGTCACTTATCGCAGACTGCCCTTACTATACCTAATTATGAGCAAGAGAAACGAGCTGTTGTTGTAGGTAGTGAGTTAAAGAGTTTTTGTGTCCATCTCCCATGTGGCCTATTAAATGCAGGCCAGTCACTCCCACTTACATCTAATACTCTTGGGGGGCTGGATTTATCTATAATGCTTGAAAGTGATGCCCAAGCGTTACAAGTCCTACCTGGTGACTTTTCAACTGATCCTGATATTGCTAATTATGTTGGTGCCCACTATGAGCTCTCAAACATTAAACTATTATGCTCGGTTATTACACCTCCACCGGATCAGTTAAGCCGTCTCTTATCATCTAAACAGGGTGCTATGTCATATCAATCCATCCACTCCTATTATGATACGGCCAACTCTAACAATGTACAAGTATCTATGAATTTTGGATTATCAAAGGCCAAATCGTTATTTGTTAATATGATCCCAAGTGATCGTCTAAATAATTTAGGTGCTGATGGCCTTGCTACATTATCTCCTGTTAATTTGGATGGATCCCTTGCGGATGTCCAGCAAATCTCTACATTAAGGGGAGGCACCATTTATCCCAAACTATTCCCTCGTGATACTAATTTTAAGGAGACTACTGATACTATTATGATAGACCCAGTTATTTTTAAGGATTATATCAACTCTATTAGTGATGTAAATCGTAATAGACGGTTAATTGGTGGTATTGTTAATGCAAATAGAGGATATTTAGGCAAGGTGGCCGTTGTTGGTGGTGTTAATAAAAATCATGGTACTCCTTATCAGTTTGTAAATGATGGAGGTGTATTTTATGGTATTGGAGTAAATTACGAGAATTTTATCGGTGGATCAGGTATAGATCTGTCAAAGGAGCAGTGGGGTCTCAATCTTCAGTGTAACCTCACCAGCTCTAATGCCCAGTCTCTCTTTATTTTTGTAAATGCCGAGAGCACTATACTTTGGACGGAGAGTGGTGTCCAGCTTGTACAGTAAAAAAGTATAGATAAAATTACATTTTTTTAAAATATTTATTAAGATAATTATAATATATTAATATATTATAAATAATGAGTGATCCAAATACCCCTGATGATACTGGTGATACTGCTCCTGCGACGGCTCCGGCTGGTCGCAACTCACAACCATCCCTATTAAATATTAAGTCCATACCCACAAACTCTCTTATGAGAGTTGAAAGTGATGTTTTAGAGCCCCTTACATTTAGTCAAAGCGAGTGTGTTTTTGAGTTACAACCCAAAGGCTTCCTCCATCCTGGATCGTCTATAACCCTTGCTTTTGATGTTAATGCTACGGTTGGTAGAGCATTCCCATACACTAATATTGGTGTATTATCAACGATCCGTCGTGCTGTGCTCCGTACCACAGCTGGTAGAGTAATAAATGACACCGACGATTTTAATTTTTTGAGTACGATTAAATCCCAGTTTGTATCCCCCTCAAACCGTAAGGAGAGAACCCAATTTTTAGACGGTAGATGCCAAAACTTTAATATTGCATATAACGAGAAAAGTGATGTAACCAGTAATAATGGTATGCTTTTAGATAATGGTATGGAGCAAAATGTAATTGCTGGTGACCAGCAGGGAGTAAGTGCCTCCCCTTATATTTTAAATAAACAATCCCCTGAATTTAGTATTAAGTTACATGAGCTATTTAATTATTGTAGAGCCGGTAATCAACTACCTTTATATCTCCTCCCTGATGAGAGAGTACAGGTAGTCCTCTATTTTTATGAGAGTGATACACAGGCAAATCGTCTTGCTCTTGCTAATAGTGATGCTGGTAATCAAGCAGAGGCATTCCCACTTACAAAAGATAAATGTAAGTTTATCGCAGATTATACCTTTTATGATGGTGAGATAATGGATAAGTTTAGAGATGAGTATGAGGGAGGACTTACATTTAGTTACACTGATTATAGATTATCTAAACAATCTCTACCTACTGGGGCTATAACTAATAATGTCCGTAATATTGGTGGTAATGGAACTGTTGTAAGATCTGTATTGTGGGGTATGAGTGATCCCAGTGATAAAACTGGTTTAATTGGTGAGTTCACTAATGAGGCTCCTGATGATCTTGGAGGTGCTGGTAATAGATCCCAGCATGATTTAGAGAGTAATCTATTTATCAATAGTGAGTATTTATATCCTCAAAATGTTACTAATCCAGCAAGACAATTTCACAATCTTAAAGAGGCAGAGGGTATGGTGCCCTACACCCCTAATGCTCTCTACTCCCAACAGCAAGATGAGATCGCCCTCACAAATACGGCTGATATAGAGTTTGAGGGTCTTGGATTAAGTGATGAGTTAGGAGGTGTATTTTTCGCACAGGGCTTCAGGACATCCGGACTTGGTACTCGTATTGATAATCGTGGTATTGATCTCCATGTATCTACTACTATGGGTAGTGCCACAACTCAAAGAGCTTGGTTAGAGATTGAGAGATATGTTGTAATTAGTGATGGCCATTTAGAGTGTTATTTTGTTTAAATTAAATAATATATAAGTTAATATTAAATGCAAACAAAACAATTATATAAACCATTTGTTTCAAAAGCTAAAAACAAAAAATACAGTGTTTATGTAAAAAAAGATGGTAAAGTAAAGATCATACATTTTGGAGATAAAAGATATGGTCAATATAAAGATAAATTAGGACATTATAAATCGTTAGATCATGGTGATAAAAAAAGGAGAGATAATTATTATAAAAGACACGGCCAAGCAACTGATAAAAATACAGCAAAATATTGGTCACATAAAATATTATGGTGATATATAATATAATGCCATTTGTAGTAAAAGTAGATAAATCATTTAAGCCTCCTAAATATAGATTGTACAATAAACAAAAAAAAGTGTATGTTAATAAATTATTTAAGTCAAGAGAGACAGCTAAAAAAATGGCTGGTGTGTATGAGAGATATGCTGATAAAAATAATGTTGTAATAGCCCAAAATAAGTGATCGTATCCGTTTTGTATTTTAATTACTAAAAAATAAAACAAAATGGATATTATTATCTATTAATGTTTTTTGGGTTTGTATTAATTTGTATAAATATCTATTAATCTATTTTTAATAATATAAGTTTTTAATTTATTATATTTATTATATTAATAAATATGAGTGAATTTAATGATATTACATTATTAGAGTGTAATCGCAAACAATCTATACAAGCAGAGACAGATGATATTGAGTACGGTATTTATACTAATCGCATGGGATCAGTAGTAGAGTTAGATGTTGGTGATACAATAGAGCTAAAAAGTGCTTTTGTAAATCAAAGGGGTTGTGCAAATCCCAGCTCATTGGAGTTTAAGGGTAATGATGTAGGTGTATCAATTGATTATGAGATTACTACCAGCAGTGAGGATTATCCTGACCTTTATGAGTATAGTAATTTTGAGAGTACATTAAATACTAATGCTGATCCTTATAATTTAGATAATAGACCAACTAATCGTTTCGCCCAACAAGGTCACCTCTCATTTAGACAAATATCTAATAAAAAAATAACTAAATCTTTAAAAGATAATGAGATTAATTTAGAGGTTAATTTTTATAAAAATGCTAATGGTGAGGGGACAACTATGCTCCCAAGAGCATCTATGAGAGCTAATTATAGTGCTGATAAAGTGGGAGGAGCTGGGGCAAATAAAAATGAACATAAATATCCTATTTTTTATACACCACAACAATTATGGGATAGTACTGATTTAGAGGCAGATATATATGTTGAGGCAACGACCACTAATTATATACCTGGCTATAATAGTGGCACTATTTATTATCAACCAACTAATAGTGATTTTATGGGATTAGAGAGAGGGATGCAATATTTATATCCAATGTTTAATTCAAATGATTATAAAGAGGTATGGACACCATACCCAACAACAGCCACACCACAAACTCCTATTTATGTGGATCATTTTTATGGTAATCGTACTATGGGTAAAAAAGGTTACACTACTATTAAACCTCGTTATGATAATACTCGGTTCACTTTATTTGAGAGAGAGTATGATTGGTTAGTTTGGGGATATAATGGGGCAAATGCCGAGCCCATGTATGACTTTAAAAATAGTGATGGGACAACATCAAAACAAACTCCTCAAACATGGTGGAAAGGTGAGCCTGGTGATGCTGATTATCCAAAGGAGGAGGGTAAATTCCCTGTAAAATATTTAAGACATAAGGCAAGATCCCCAGCATTATATCATTATATAAAACGGACTGATTTAAAAACTATTAAAGTTGATAAAGGTTTTAGTAGTCCTCAATCAATAGCCGAGCAAATAACAGAGCAACTTCAGGAGCAAGATACAGATAGTCCATTTGTATCTGTTGATTTTCAGGATAGAGGAGTAGATCAAAATCTCATTGGATATAGTCGTAATCCATACAGTATAGAGTATAAGACATCATTATATAAGGCAGTATATTGTGCCTCAAACCAATCATTTAGATGGCAGTTTTATCAGGCTTATAGTTGGTTTAATAATGCAGAACCAGTAGCATCCACAATTGATAGTGAGGGAGCATTATATTATTGGAGGGCACACCATAATATATTAGTAAAACGACCTGATTTATTTATAGCTGGTCGCAAGATAAATAATGCTTTGGGTAATGTACAAGAGCCATCAAAACAACCTCCTTTGAGTGATACATATATATCACCAATAGATCCCAGTGATAATAGCAGTTTTGGGATCCCTAATTATATATTAAATGATATAAATGCTTATCCTAATTTTGTTAATAATTGGACAGATCATATAGTAACATCATGGATATATAATACAGAGAATTTAGAGGCCTTGATGGAGTTATTTGATGTACAAGGTAATTATGATGAGTTATTTGAGGGAGCAACTAAATACTGGCAAGATAATCAAGTATTTAATAATATGTATGATACGGATGGAGCTGGGACACAAGGATGGCTCCCAAAAGCCACCAAAGATAATAGTAGGTTCCTACATATAAATCGTTTTGATGATGAGTTACATAGTCAAGATGGTATTAAACCTCAAACAAAGTTTAATTGTTTAGGAGATGATGGATATACTCAATTTTTATATACTAATCCAGCTGGTAATAATTTTGATACTAATCACATGACAGCACCAGTATTTTTTAAATATGATCCAAATAATCGTGGTAAATGGACATCAGGATACGAGACAGATGATTTAAGTTATGGTTTCGCAACTAAAACAAAGATAAACGGTAATTGGTATATAACACTCCATCCTGAATTATGTAATGGTATAAGGCCGGAGGTATTTCAACAAAGAGGAGGTAGGAGTGCTGTAACAACTTGGAACCCTAAAAATATTACGGCTGGTAAATGTAGGATAGGATGGGACTGGCATTATAATAGTTGGGGTAATGTTGTTATGTTACAAAATGATGGTCTCCCATTTCAGTCTTATGCAAATGAGTGGTCACCTGGTCAAATGTGGGCTGATGGTATAATTGATGCGACTAATTTTGATATATTTGGTAAAACTCAACAGACATACATAGGAGCAAATAATTGTGCCTGTGTTTTTGATAATGTAAGTAATAGATTTGGGTTTGAGTATCTACATGTACCGGAGGTAGTTGGTAATAATTATGATAGTGGCCAAACTGATTTTGTACAAGGCACCAAGCCAGGTGAGGAGGTGGAGCTTAAACCTATTATTGCTGATGCTGGACAAGAGGTTTATAAGATAAATAAAAGATTGCATAAATGGGTATTTAATAGTGATATGTGTCCTTATACATCTCTTCAAGGGAGTATTGGTAGTACCGTCACAAGAGGGGGTATTGAGATGTCTCCCCCAAATGTTAATTTAGACTTATGGACTATTTATGATAGTCAAATGGGGGTAAATCTCAATTTTGGTAAGAGTGCCCAGTTAGGAGTAAATCAATTTAATAGATCTCAACAAGAGGTTTGGAATAATAGTTTATTGGGTATTATGGGATTTAGTTATGAGCAATTTAATCCAAAAATAATAAATTCTAATAATAATAACCAAGCAAGAGTAAATTATCGTAATTTAAGATCATTATATAATCCATCTACAAACTCCCAAATAGTTAATACCGATAGTAGCCAATTTTTATTAAATCCTTATGGAGCTATACAATACTCAACTCAACTACCTTACTCATTATATATACCTGAATTCGCATTTGGACAGCCTCCAAAAACCATCTCAACAAGTTATATCCCAGCTATATCCCAACAAACACAATCCATTAAGATAGAGGGGGTTAATCTCCCCCAAGTTGTACTAAAACCATATCTTACTATAAGGAGTGATATTATTAGTAATAGTAAATATATTGGTGGCAGTAATAGTGGATTAAAGATGCCCATTATAGCAGTAGTCAATAAAATAAATGCTGATAAAGATTATATTCAATTAGAGGGTAGTGAGACATTCACAATTACAGAGCCATGTAAGTTTAGTGACATAACAACGGCTATATGTGATCCTTCAGGGGAACTGGCTCTTGTTGATGATGGTAGTGCTGTTATTTATAAAATTACTAAAATAGATAATCTAACTAAATATGATGTAAGAGCTGAATTTTTAGAGGGTTTAAAAAAAGATAAAAGTAAAAAAAAATAATAATATAATTAATATGACATATAAACAAGATTATAATCGTAAATATAAATATAAACCTTTATCTACATCACATACTTTAAAAGAGATAAGTAAAGATACTGGATATAAATTAAGTGGATTACAAAAGATATATGATAAAGGGATTGGTGCCTATAAGACTAATCCTGGATCTGTAAGGCCACAAGTAAAAAGTAAAGAGCAATGGGCTATGGCTCGTGTGTATGCCAGTATTAATCCTAAATCAAAAGCATATAAAATTGATAGAGTACATTTAATTAAAAAAAAATAATGATTTAATTAAAATATATTATTATAGTATAAATAATGCCTCCAAAGACAGACACTACTAAAAAGGGTAATGCTCGTAAGGGTGCTATGGCTGGATCACGACTGGCTTATGACGATACAACACAAGAAAAACGCAAGAGAGGGAGACCTCGTAAAGCTGATACAAAGGAGGCCAAAGCCTCAAAGGGTAAAGCTCCTCCATCCACAGCTGGTAAATCAACTGGATCTTGGATGGCTCATGTAAAAAAAACATTTGAGGCTGGTAAAAAGAAAAACCCTGATTATAAGTACAAGGATGCAATGAGAGATGCTAAAAAAACATACAAAAAATAATCGTATCCGTTTTGTTTTTTAATTACTAATATAAATTACAAAATGGATATTATTATCTATACTATAATAAATGACAAGGATGGGTTTATCTGTGGATGTAATGATGATACAATTATATTTGTTTTTTAGTTATATGGTTAGATCTCCTTATGATGATTATGGTTGTTGTAAAAGTTGTGGTTATACATGGTGTCCTGATTTAAATAGTTGTGTAAGAGTTTGGGAGACATATTGTAAAAGTTTTGATAATGGTCACTAATTAAAGTTTATAACAAAATGACCTCGTTTAAATTCACACTTATATTTATTTTTAATTTTCAATCTTTTTTTAAGATCAATCTCCTTTTGAGTATGTGGTGATATAATAACCTTAATATTAAAAGGAGCATTAGGATTATTATTAAGCTCATTAATAGCCATCCTTACACTTGGTATGTCACCATAATGAGATATATATTGAGCATCAACATATATATCATCTATACTATTATAAAACTCTGTATTTTTTATATCGTACCCATTACGGCAAAAATGTTTTATCCTCCTACATATCATTATTACTTTTGATTTATCATTAATAGATAATGTTTTTTTTGGATTTTGTTTAATTAAATACATTTTGAGATCTATTAAAGATATAAATGGTAATGTATCATGTAATTTTATACTCTCCATTTGTTTTAATTGAGCAACTAATAATGCACAGAGCTCTAATTTATTTAATGCTTGTGGATTATTAATTTTAATATCATACATTTTAATAATATTTATAAGCTCTTTTTTTGAATGAGTTTTATGGATAATCATTTTTTATAATATATATAATATATTTTTTTTATAATATATATGTATAAATGGCCAAATCAAAAGTACCTGATGGAGAGTTAAATCTTACACAACTTAAAAAGCTTATTAAACAATATAATGTCAAGATGTCTGTTGATACAAAGGGTATGGACAGAGATACTTTAATTAAAGAGATTAAAAAGTTAGGTTATACAATTGATCATAAAAATAAAACACTTACTCATAAAGATAAAGGTAAAAAGATGAAGAGACGACCGGAGACAGTTAAGATGCCACCACCTACGGCTAAAAAGACTGAAGCTGATAAAAAAGAGAGCAAAGCAAAAGAGAGAGAGAGGATTATAAAATATATTATTAAAAATAAGGATATTCTTAAAGAGGATCGTATTAAGGGATTACTATAAATCTGTTATTATGATATATCTATATACGCAAATATGCCATTAATCTTGTTTTATTACTATATTATTACTTAAACAATAATAAATCAATTGATTTATGTCTCTTTAAGTGCTAAATATGGTATAATAATAGATTTATGGGTATATTACTATTAAATATATGTAATAATATAAGATTAATTAGATTTAATTATATATAATATTAATATAAAAATAAAATATTATATTAATATAAAGCAATGGACACTGTGATCCTGATTAAAAACTTAAATCTCCCTCATGATGTTTGTACCAAAATAATTAATATCCATAAACATAATGTAATTAATTATAAAAAGAGATATAATGAATTAAATAAACATTTATTATATTATGCTTGGTTGAATAAAAAAATTAATAAAAAAGATGCAACCGATCAAAGTTTATTATCAACAATAAAAGAGTTTGATTATTATCTCAAATAATATCCGTTTTGTATTTTAATTACTAATATAATAAACAAAATGGATACGATCAAGGATAATATGTTTTTTGGATATATGTTTTTTTAAAGGTTACTCTTTGTTTAGATCGTGGCCTAACTCTATAACAACATATTATATATTTAAAACAACAACAATTAATTATCATTTTATTATTTTATATAATTAGTATTTAAAAAAAATATGTTATATTAATATAAAGTAACATGACAACAATAGACATTTATGACAATAACAAAATTCAAAAGATTATTAAAGCATATCAAAAACAAAGAGATAGAGATAAATTAAAGTATCAAAATAAAAAGGATGATCCTGATTTTATAAAGCAAAATAGAGATCGTGCAAAAGCTCATTATCAAGCTAATAAACAAATTAAAGCAGATAATTATAAAAACAATAAAGACTTTTTAAGATGTAGATCATTACATAATTATTATAAACTAAATAATAGGGTTGATGAATTTATAGATAAATATCCTGATAAAGTAGCTTTATTAAAGGATCATGGGTTTTGTTGTGGATCCTCTTCAGGAGGTACAATGGGCTCCTCATCTTGATCAGGCTCTTGTGGTGGATCCTCTTGATCCTTATCCTTTTTATCAGGTAAAGGTGGTGGTGCTCTCTCACAATCAAAAATATAACACTTATCGCTACATCCTAATCTACATCTACATAAACACCGTGACTGCCAAATAACTAATAATAATGTCCCAACTGCTCCAAGCGACAATGCAAGGGCACCAGCCAATTGGTCTATTGTAAAATCTTGTAGCTGACCTCCATTTATTTCAACAGTATTACTCTCACTCATTTTATATATAATATTTATATAATCTTTTTTATTATCTAATTTTTAGTATATAATGGCTGATGTACCTAAACCCACCAACCGTGACATACTCACAGATATTAATATAGTATTAGATGATGTAGTCAAAGACATTAAAACAATTAAGGACGATGTCCATTATATCAAAATTGCTATATTATCAGGCAAACTTAAACAGATAGAGCAACAAAAACATCTTGATGACCAAATCCAAAAAGGATGGGGTTTAGGATGGTTTTAATTTTTATCAATACCTTTTTTTTAATTTTATTTTATTATAATTATAATATATAATATATTATAAAAATGTCAGGATCTTATTGGGGAGTTGGTGATAAAGTTAATATTAATCAAACCGATATTGAGATAAAATGTGAGGGAGCAGATGAGTTTAGAGAAAATCAAGTTATAGGGATATATATCCCTCCATCAGTTAAGTTTTTTAGTGGTAAAGATACTACACTTAATTTTGATGTTGAGGTGGATTATACCAGCAGTGCAACTAATACTCCATGTAAATGGTTACTTGATGCTGTCACAGGAGCAAATGGTTTATTTAGTAAATGTGTTGTGTATGCCGGTAATCGTCAAACCGTTTTGGAGACATTAGACCATTATGGATCTTGGTGCTCTGTTAAATATGATTATGATACTAATGATAGTATTAAATCTCGTAGAGCTGTAAGTGAGGGATGTGGTGAGTGGATGCCCCAATCTCGTGGTGAGTGTGGTACATCTAAATCCATCCAAAACAATACTATTTATAATCAGTACAATAAACAATCTAATTTTGGTGACGAGCCCACAGAGGCCATACTAACAGAGGGCACCACTACCAAAGCATCTGTATCAATCCCAATCCACATGGGGCTTTTTGGTAATAATGATAAGGCAGTACCAAATGTACTATTAAATGGTTGTTATTTAGAGCTGACCTGTGAGAGCTATGCCAAGATCTTCAGGATGTTAGATGGTGTTAATAAATTCAACAGGACGGCACTCAATCCTATGTTTCACTCCCTTGATGGAGCTGGACAGCAATGGGCTATTGGATCAGGACAGACAGATTTTTTTATCTCCAAGCTTAATATGATGAAAAACCCACAGCACTGCCCATTCCAAGTAGGAGCCACACTTGGTATGGTAAATCTTAATGATGGAACTACTGTTGGATGGACTAATCCAGTTGTAATAGGTAGTATTGCTGATGGTACTGCTGATGCCCCTATTAAGATTAATCTTGATATTAGTGGTGGTGCTCCGGCACCTGATCAAGTCCTCAATTTTAATACTGGTGCTGGTGCCCCTAACTTCGCACTCTATTTAGATAATAATGCTGGTGTTGATCCTAAATATAAGATCTCAAATGTCCGTCTCGTTGTAAGACAGTTGGATATAGCTGATTATGAAAAATCAATGATGTCTCGTATGAAAGATGGAGGGGTTGTACAGTTTGATGTGCCCAGTGTTGCTTGTGGCCTTACGAGTGCTACTAAAAATGAGCTCCAAGCCACCTTATCCGTCCCTATGGAGTTTAGTAAATGTCGGTCAGTCGTGGCGATGCCCAGTGACAATGAGAAAGTTTATACAGTAGCAGAAAACTGTCAAAGTGCCTCCACTTATGCAATTGATACTTTGGAATTTAATCCAAAGGCTACTGATCATTTCACTACTAATCACAGCAATCGGTCACATGTCACTGGTATTGGTGATTATCTAACATCGTACAATTGGATCATAGATAATAAAATTGTGCCCTCTCGTAAGGTCAATACTGATAAATCCAGCTCCAAGACACAGGGGGCTAATGCTGATCATTTAATTGAGTTAGAGAAAAGTTTAAATCAATCCCACTCTACTCCTTGTAGATCGTTGAGTGCTTTTAAGTCCAATTTTTTGATAGGCCGTGCTCTAACTTTGGATGATAATACTGTTTATAATGGTATTGGTAAAGATGTCAGGCTTATGGCTCGTTATGAGGGCACCCAGCCTGATAAAAATAAGCTTTGGAAATTCTTTGTATCACACATTAAAACCGTGATGATCAAGGGTGATAGTATTAATGTTATGCAGTAAATAATGTAATTTAGTTTTATTCTTCAATATTTTTAATATATATAATATATAAATGAGTATATTATATAATGGTGACTGTTTAGATGAGATGGCTAATATAGATGATAATAGTGTTGATTTAATATATACTGATCTACCTTATGCAACTAAATCATTTGGTAAATGTACGGATTGTGATTGGGATAAACCTATTGATTTAGATAAAATGTGGAGTGAGTTTATGAGGATTAAAAAGTTACATACACCTATTTTTATGAGTTGTAATGTAAAATTAGGTTTTGATTTAATGAGTACATGCCCTAAAAAATGTCCCTTCAGGTATGAGTTAATTTGGAGTAAAACTAAAAAATCAGGGTTTTTATTATCTAAAAAACAACCATTAAGGTCACACGAGCTAATATATGTATTTTATGAGAGACAACCTTATTATGATATATCAAGTCATACAGTAACACTTTTAAATTCTAAAAATGGTATGGTTGGACAAGATGATTTAATATATGGTAAATCAGTAAAACAAGTACAAAATAAACATTATAATCCACCACTACCAACAGCTATTTTAGAGATTAATAGTGAGACAAGTAAGCATCAAACTCAAAAACCAGTTGAGCTTATGAGTTGGATATTAAAATATTACTCTAAAAAAAATGATGTTGTTTTAGATTGTTGTATGGGATCCGGATCAATGGGAGTGGCATGTGTAAATATGGATCGTAATTTTATAGGTATAGAGTTAAATCCAAAAATATATGATGTGGCTGTTGGGAGGATTGAGGGTTAATAATATCCGTTTTGTAATTTATATTAGTAATTAAAAAACAAAATGGATACGATAGATTATTTTTGAGATTTTTGAGTTTTAAAATATAAAAATAAAATCTTATGTTATAGTAAATGAGTGATATAAATCTTAATGAGACAATCAAAAAATCAAGGCCTAATGCCAAAGATAATACAGTAAAAATGTATGTATCTAACCTTAATAAATTAAAAAAGATGTTTGAAACAGATGATTATGATTTTTTAGATAATGTAGATAAAGTAATGGATAAATTAAAAGATAAACATTATACTACAATCCGTAATTATATTAATGCTATTATTGTATTATTAATGGCAATAAATAGTAAAGGTGATAAGGATAAATTAATTGATAAATATGATAAAATAAGAGCAGATAAAAATAAGGAGTACGAGGATTTTAATGCAACTGGCAAGATCTCATCCAAACAAAAAGCCAACTTTGTAGAGTTAAAAGCTATTACAGACATGATCAATAAGATGGGTGAGGATCTTAAAGGTTTTAAAAAAAGAGAGTTAAGTGCCAAAGATAAAATGTTACTACAAGTATATATTATTTATCAAATACATGTAAGACTACCTTTAAGAAACGATCTTGCTGATATGGAGGCAATCCAAAAGAGGACATATAATAAATTAAGTGAGGATGATAAAAAAGCTAAAAATTGGTTAATTGTTGAAAAAGGTAAAATGTGGATGTCACTTAATAAATTCAAAACACAATCTAAATACGAGGAGTTAAAGTTTGATGTACCAAAAGATTTAGAGAAATTATTAAGATCATATCTTAAAATTAATGGTATGGGTGTATTATTTAAGTCCTCCACCGGTAAGGCATTAAGCCGTAATCAATTATCACAACTATTATTAAAGTATAGTAAAAGGTATATTAATAAATCAATTAGTACAACCATGCTCCGTAAAATTGTATTAAGTGATAAATTCGCAAAACTTAAAAAGGATCAAAAAGAGATGGCTAATATTACTGGCCATAGTGTTGAGATGATGAATGATGTTTATATTAAGGATGGACAAGGATCTACTGAAGATAAAGCTAAATCATAATCATCATCATTTAATTTAATTGGTAATCTTTTGTTCACACATTTATCCCAATATTTTTTTATCCATAAAGCCTCCCTAATATTTAAGTCCCTTGTTGTTTCACACTCAAAGTCCTCAATCTTAAAGATATTATAATTATCATTAAATAACACCTCAAATGAGGATCTGTAATTGCGAGGCTTTTTATTGATCCCCATGTACCCTTTAAGATCTGTCTTATGCCGTGACAACCTATAATTAAGTGTGTTTTTAGTTGAGCCAATATAAAGTAAGCCAGTTGTGTTACATTTAATACCATATATTAAACCTTTAATCATCTATATTATAA
>WLWH01000800.1_pt1 | contig 24585 bp, 18 predicted proteins | sample 6712741 | NCBI WGS metagenome assembly WLWH01 (sample SAMN12718694, study PRJNA515312) | sponge metagenome | isolation source: marine sponge | host: Mycale hentscheli | place: New Zealand: South Island, Marlborough, Capsize Point | collected 2003-05-01
TAATGGTACTCAAGTCGGTATCGTAACCTTTAAGGTGCCCTATAATGCACCAAACAAACTTTATTATCAAGCATCCAATACCGCGGGGATGGGTGCAACAATATATCTAAATCCTGATGGTAAATTTATTGATGTTGGTGTTGCAACGGTTAGACAAAGATTACATAGTGATGGTTATGCAGACTTTGAGAATATCTATGTATCGGGTATCAGTACAATTAACAACTTCAAGAGTAATGACTTCAGTGTAAGTGCTGGTATTGTTACAGTAAGACAAGATCAAACAGCATTTATTGGTGTTTCTACTGGTGCAGATAGAGTTAGTGTTCAGACTACAAGTAGCAGTGATACACATCAGGTTTCGTTTGTAAACAATGTAGGTCTGGGTTCAAACTATCCACTTCATCTAATTGACTCCGACACCAATCAATTAACATATGTTCCTTCTACAAATGTACTATCCTGTACTAGATTTGTAGGTAATGTATCTGGTATTGCCACTGGTGCAGATAATATTAATGTAGACCCTCAAAATGGCAATACTGATTATCAAGTCATTTTCAGTAATCCTGGTGAATATGACTATAAGAGGATGTATATTGATAGTGAGAGTTCTAGATTAACATATAATCCATCACTTAATAGACTGTCAGTAACAAATATTATTGCAACCTCAATCACAGGTGGTTTGATTGGTACTGCAACAAGAGCAGATTTGATTAATGTAGATGAAACTAGTTCTAATACAAACTATCAAGTTCTTTTCAGTACCGATCAGGCTGCTGGTTATCAAAGACCTTATATCGATAGTGATTCTGGTCAATTTATCTATAACCCATCAACAAATACACTAACCGCCGGTAATTTGGCGGGTAAAGGTGATAATCTCACCAATCTTGACGGTAGTAATATTTCACAAGGTATTATTAATGAGGCAAGACTACCTAACGCAACAACATCTGCACAGGGTGTAGTTCAACTTGATAACAAATATCCTCCTACAAGCACCTCTACCACACAAACTGCAACCACAAATGTCTCTAGACAACTTTATACTGCTATACAAACTCTTATTTCTTCCGGGTCTAAGATGTTGTTCTACCAGGCATCCGCACCAACCGGTTGGACAAAACTAACTACGGATAATAACAAAACATTACGTGTTGTTTCTGGTTCTGGTGGTGGTTCTGGTGGTACTAATACTTTCACTAGTGCATTTTCTGAAAGGTCTGTTCCAGTACCTACTCATAATCATAATGCAAATGCCGGAGACCAATCCGCCAATCATAGTCATGGTGGTGAAGCGGTATCCGCTAATGCAAATCATTCTCATGGCGGAAATGCAAATTTCCAAAATGTACCTCATAACCATGGTATCAATGCAGGCGCTGCAAACGGCCTTTTTGTTACGGGTGTTAACTCCAATAGAGGTGATTTTGACTCTGATGGTAGAAAAGAAGCAGTAACTGGTGTCAATTTTAACGTAGGTTATGTTGGTTATGCAAACCAAAATGTGCAGGCTGGAAATGCTGGGCATAGTCATAGTATTACTACGAATGCTGCAAATGCAACTCACGGTCACAATCTTAGTATCAATGCTCAAAATGCAGACCATCAACACGCAATTACTGTTGGTAATGCAGGAAATGTAAACAACATGGACTTCAGAGTCCAATATATTGACGTGATTGTCTGTAGAAAGAACTAAATACTCTTATTCACCCCCTATCATAGGGGGATTGAGTGGAGTTATTTGAGCAACATTAATTCCCTGTTGAAGGGCATGAGCGTAAAGTTGTTGATTTTGATGATTTGCTTCTACTACTTCATTTCTGAAACTTTCTACAGCAGCCCCAGTTTGATTTGACTTTTGCGCAATTTCTACTGTCATCATAGGCATCCAGGATACCGCACAACGCCAATCATCAATTTCTTCCCCAGTATTAGGATTTGTTCCTCTTACACATGTATACCAGGCACATTTATGTTCAACACATTTCTTTTGAATTAACGGACAGAATTCGCCTTTTTTCATGATATATTATCATACCTGAAAAATATTTATATGTACAGGTATAAATAAAAACAACGGATAAAACATTATAGATAATGTCTTTACTTAGGGCCGACAAGATAGCCAATAGGTTCAATAACAGTGGTCCTATTATTGTAGGCCCTTCTACTGTAAGTGGAAACTTTACTGTTACTGGAATACTTACCGCACTGGGTATTGGGGTAACAAACAATGTTCTAGTTGGTGGAGCACTAACCGCCAATTTCATCAATGCAACAAATAGTGCATCATTATTCAATTCAACTCTTACTGGTATCACCACTGCCGGTATTATCACCAACGCAACTTATTTTGGTGATGGAGTCAATCTAACAGGTATTGTAACTGAAATTCAACCTGGTCCTGGTATCCAGATTTCACCACTATCTGGTAAGGGTAAACTTACAATCTCGGCAAATGGAGTTGTAGTTTCTGGGTATTCAACTAATTCTGGTCTTGCAACTGATGTAAAAGGTGGCACAGCTGGTGCTATCTTGTATCAGGCTGGTTCAAATGATACAGCATTCACTGCATCAGGTACAGCTGGAGAAATTCTTCAATCACAAGGAACAGGAACTCCTGTTTGGACATCACTTGCAGCAATTAATGTCTCGTATGCAGACAGTACAGGTATTTCGACTAACCTAAAAGGTGGTTCTGCTGGTAGAATTCCTTATCAATCAGGACAAAATGCAACTACATTCCTACCGATTGGTCCTACAGGTAATCTTCTTTTAGGTCAGGGTACAGCTGCACCAAATTGGATTGACCCTAAAGCAAATCTAGATGTCAGATATGCAAGACTATCTGGTATCTCTACAAGTGCCATTGGTGGTGTTGTTGATACAAATTCACTCAAAGTTACTGGTATTACTACTCTGAGTGGTGGTAATGTAGTTGTAGATAAAGACCTTCGTATTACTGGGGTTACAACTGCAGCTAATATGGTTGTCACTGGTGTTTCTACCATTGCAACTCTGAAGGTAGGTACAGGTGCTGGTGCAACAGTTGGTGTTACTACCATTCTGAATGAAGACACATTTGCTTCAAATAGTGACCAAGCACTTGCAACTCAACAGTCAATTAAAGCTTATGTTGACAATGCCGCAGGTAATGTATCACTAGAATATGGTGGTAACATTGGTACTAGTAGTATTGACCTTGATGGCGAAAGGTTTGATATTCTAGGTAAAGTTAGTGAAATCTATACTGTAGGTACAGGTCTTACAATCACTGTAGGTCTTGATACCAATGTAACTATACCAAATAACCTTACAGTTACTAATCAAACTCAACTGTCTGGTATAACCACAGTCACAGGTAATCTTGGGGTTACTGGAGTCACTACAACTCAGTTCTTGGATGTATCTGGAGTGGCCACAGTGGCAACTCTGGGTGTTACTGGAGTCACTACAACTCAGTTCCTTGATGTCACTGGTGTTTCTACAATTGCAACACTTGGTGTTACTGGAGTCACAACCACAAAAGAATTGATTGTAACCGGTGTTTCTTCACTGACTGGTTCATTAATTGTTTCTGGTCTCACCACATTCAGTGGTCTTACTACAGTAACTGGTGACCTTTATGTTGGTGGAGATTTAAATGTTGTTGGTGATGTAGTATACGATGAGGTTACTGGTAGAAACCTGAATATTACCGGTGTTGCAACGATTGCAAACCTTGGTGTTACTGGTCTTGCCACCACAAAAGACTTACTAGTAACTGGTGTTTCTACTTTCACTGGGTTCTCAACCTTCCTGAGTGACGTTTATATCTCTGGTATTACATCGGTAGGTGCAGCCGTTACAATGTACCCCACAACGGGTATTGTAAGTGCTACAGCCTTCTATGGAGATGGTTCAAACCTGACTGGTGTTGTTGGTCTGGTATCTGTTACCAATCAAATCTATGTTACACCTGATGGTAATGATGAAAATGATGGTTATCTCATCTCTACAGCAAAGAGAACTGTTGGTTCTGCTCTTACGATTGCAGAAGCATCATCTGTCATTAGAATTTCTGCTGGTAATTATTCAGAAAATAATCCAATCATTATCCCAGAACAAGTTACACTTCTTGGTGATAGTTTAAGAGAAGTCTCAATCATTCCACAAAACCCTGATGAAGACCTCATCTATGTTGCGAATGGTAGTTATGTTGAGAATATGTCCTTTACTGGTTCATTGAATGAAGGTAAAGCAATTATCGCATTCAACCCCAACAAACCATCTTATGTAACACAGGGTCCATACATCAGAAACTGTACAAACTTCATCTCCAAGAGTATTGGTATGAAGATTGATGGTGCTCATGTTATTGGTGACACGAGAGCAATGAATGTTGACTCCTATACTCAACTCAATCAGGGTGGTATTGGTGTTTCAATCTCTAATGAAGGTTATGCTCAGTTAGTTTCAATCTTTACTATCTACAATGACCAAAGTATTGTTTGTATCGACGGTGGTCAATGTGACCTGACTAACTCCAACTCTTCCTTTGGTAGATTGGGTCTGGTTGCAGATGGTATTGGCCCAACAAACTTCATCGGAACTGTTACTGAATTTACATCTGCTGGGTCAAATGTATTCCCAATTGATATTGGTGTTGATAGTATCAATATTACAAATGCAACATATGATAATGTAACTGGTCTGACTACAATTACAACAGCAACCAATCACGGTTACAATGTTGGTATGTCGGTCTCAATGAGAAACTTGAAGTTCTCATGTGACTCAAAGGATGTTGTAAGAGAGGTAACAACAGCACAACAAGTTCCATTCAGTGTTTCTGCAGCAACATATACCCAATCTACGGGTATAATGACTGTTACTACAACTGCAAACCATAATTTCAACAGAAGGTCTACAATTGACTTAAATCAGTTAGTCTTCCAGTGCAACTCTGGTGGTGGTCCTTCAACCGCATTCTTCCCACCAGCTGGTGGTGACGGTAATGGTCCTTCTACAAGTAGATTTATTGTTGACGAAATTCCAGCAAACAATCAGTTTGTTGTTGATGTAGGTATCTCAACAATTGCACATACTTATGTCAATGGTGGTACTTCAACACTAAGACCTTCACAGTTTGGTGTTTCTACAGCAGTATATACCGCATCAACTGGTATAATGACTGTTACTACCAGTTCTGATCATAATCTAAACTTTAAGACAGCGGTTAATCTTAACAATCTAGTATTCAGATGTAATTCTGGTGGTGGATTCTCTACCGCATTCTTCCCACCCGCAGCCGGTGATGGTAACGGAGCAACAACTTCAAGATTTAGTGTTCAGGAAATCCCTGATGATAACCAGTTTGTTGTAAATGTTGGTGTTTCGACAATCAATCACGAATTTGTGGATGGTGGAACCGCAACCAACACTCCATATTATGGTATCACCACTGCAACATACAATAACATCACAGGTGTTATGACAATTTCTACTGATGTAGAACACAATGTGGTTGCTGGTATCAGTGTTACAATGACTGATTTGGTATTCAGATGTGATTCCGGTGGAGGTCCTTCAACTGCATTCTTCCCACCTGCAGCTGGTGATGGTAACGGAGCAGTCAATCACGTATTCGATGTTATTAGTGTAGGAGCAACAAACATTACGGTCAATGTTGGACCTTCGACGATTGCACACAGCTATATTGATAGTGGTCAAGTTGCAATTAGTACAATTTCATCATTCCCCAATGGTTCATTTGGTAATATCTTTACAGTAGATACTACACCTTCTACAAATCAGTTTACTGCATATGTTGGTGTTTCTACTTATCCATCCCTTTACCACTCTGGTGGTCAAGTAGAAACATTTACCTCATTGCCTTATGACGGTCAGGTTGTATATCTTGATGAAATTTACAACACTATTAGAGGTGTTAAGATTACGAGTGGTGGTTCTGGTTATACAACACCACCAACAGTTACTTTCTCCGATCCTTCTGAATCATGGGGCATCAAGGCAACTGGTGTTGCACGACTGACTGGTGGTTCTGTGACATCTGTAGAAATGATTTCTAATGGTAGGGGTTATACTGGAACACCGACTGTAACCTTCACTGGGTCCGCTACAGGTGCCCCTGATGTCTTACCTACATACTATGTGGTCAGCAGTGCAACTCCAGTTGTTGGTGGTATCACTACGGTCACATTTACAGAAAATGTACCTTATGCGGTTGGTGTTGGAACTACTGTTCCTTTCTTCAAACAAAGTAGAGTACTTGCTTCATCTCAAGCATTTGAATATATCGGTTCTGGTAATACTGCTCTTACCGCCCTCCCACAAAGAGGTGGTATCGCAATTCCAGAGAATGAAATTGTAAATAAGAATGGTGGTTTGGTCATCTTTACTTCTACCGATCAAGCAGGTAACTTTAAGATTGGTGAAGGAGTTATTATTAATCAACTTGAAGGATCTATTACTGGTGATGCTTACAACAGAAGCCTATTTGCCAACATCACACCTTACATTCTCGCATTAGGAGGAGATTCATAAAATGGCATTAGCCCTTAACAATTATCAGACAATCACAGGTGTTGTCGGACTCAATACGGTAGGTATCTACACGGCACCTACTGGATATAGTGCTATTGTCCTTTTAGCACAAACCACCAATATTGGTAGTGACACACAAACTATCAGTTTTTCTCATGAGAGAACAACAGCAGGTATTGCCGTAACTACTGAAATTCTAAAAAGTTTCCCAGTACCAGCAAATGATGCTGCGAATCTTCTAGCAGGTAAGCTTATTCTTGAAACTGGAGATTCTCTTGTTGTATCATCAAGTAGTAATACTGACGTGAAATTCATCTCATCTATCCTAGAGACACTTAATCAGTAATAACGATGGCTAAGTATATCAGTAACAGTCAAAGAAATCTTAAACTTGGTATAAGTTCTTATACTGAAAATACTACTGTATTGGAAGTTATTGGTAATGTTGGTATCGGAACTACGAATGCAACTGCTAATTTAGATACTGGTGACATAAGAGTTCGTGGATCTCTTACTTCCTCAAGTGTTAATACTACTGGTATCAGTACTTTAGGTCTTGTTAAGATTAGTACTGGTATTATAACTGCCACTTCTGGTATTGTAACTTATTATGGTGATGGACAATACCTTCAAAATATTGTTAGTGATGGTTCAATTGGAATTCAATCTGCCGGATCCTTGATAGGAACTGCATCAACTATTAACTTTACTGATTTATCAGTATCTGTAAGTAATGATATAGCATCAGTTTCTGTGGGATCTTCAATCAGATTTGTGGGTGCCAGAATGTATCATGATAATTATTCTGTTACTGCTAGTGGCGGTTGGACAGCGGTTACTAATTTTGATGGAACACCCATAGATACAAATTCTTTTTCTAATACTACGAATGGGAGATTTACAATTCCTGCTGGAGTATCAAAGGTTAAAATATCTACAGGGATAAAGGTCGTTGCAAATGGAAATACTAACAACCAATGGACGATTTATAAAAATGGATCTCAAATTGCTATTATTGATGGTGGATTTAATATCGACATAGATGGAACCTCTGGATATTCTAATCCAGGTACTTTTGGTCAAACTGCTATTATATCTGTTGTAGAAGGAGATTATTTTAATCTTAGATATTATGTTTCCAACACTGCTTTAGATGTTGATCTATGGTATCAAATAGAGGTTGTTGAGGGATCATTATTGGGTCATTATTTTGCTTCTACTAATGTAACGAATGCTGATAATATTACAGTTCAGGCAAATAATTCTACTAATGAAATAGTATATCCAGTATTTGTAGACGGAGCAACCGGAGTTCAGGGACCAGAAACAGATACTGGATTAATGTATAATCCATCAACAGGTATTTTAAGTACTACCACCTTTAGTGGAAACTTAAATATAGAAGATACTGGCAAAATACTATCTGATACATTTTCTATCAGAAACGCTGGAGATTCCCTCAATAAGATGTTCTTCGGGAACTCTGGTGCAGGTCATATAGTAAGACTTTATGCTAATGGTAATGAAAGATTTACAACTACAGCTAATGGAATATTTGTTCAGAACGAGGTAATTACAACTAATATAAAATCAAGTGGCATTTCTACATTTTCTAATGTAAACTTTGACGATCAAATTACATATACGGCATCTACAAACATAATGAAGTTTGGAGATACTGCTTCACTAAGATTTGGTGATGGTGATGACTTATCGATTTATCATACTGGTGGTGATATTGGAATCTCTTATAATAGTAACGGACTTTTATTCCTTCGTAGTAACACTGATTTCCAAATTGATAAGAATGGATCGAAGAGATTATATGCACACTCTGGAGGTGCGGTAGATCTTTATTATGCTAACAATAAGAGATTAGAAACCACTAATGATGGTATTAATGTCACTGGTATCATAACGGCAACATCATTCTCTGGTTCTGCAGTTGGTCTCACATCACTTACTGATGTTTCTTCTGGAACTTATGGAGATACATCTAATGTTGCTCAGATTGTAGTAGATGCTAATGGTAGAATAACTGGTATTAGTGAGGTTGCTATCTCTGGTGGAGGTGGAGGTTCAGGACCAGATCCAGTAATCATGGGAATGATATTCTAAATATAACTAAGGAGATAAAAACATGGCCGCACCAAATTTAAAAAGTCCAACAACAATTACTGGAAAGACTGCTGCGTACAGTATCGGAGCTGCTGCCACTAAACAAGGAATTGTCACTTGTGGTTCTTCCAGTAATAAAGTTATTAAAATCAATTCAATCCTTTGTGCGAATGATGACTCTGCGGTATCTGTAGATGTGACAGTCTCCATCTATGATGGTACTAATGATATTAATATCGCAAAGGATATTCAAGTTCCAGCACATGCAACTCAGATTATTTCTTCAAAAGAAACTTATTTTTATCTTGAAGAAGGAACTAGTTTGAGAATAGAAGCTAGTGCTGCAAACGATATCGATGTTATTGTAGGTTACGAGGAAATCTCATAATGCCAAGAAAAAGAGGTCTTATTTCTGGTGCTTCTCTTGGTGCCAGACTAAGTGGACTAATTAATCATGATGATACTATTGATTTCTTGAGGTCCTTTGGTAATGGACTTAGAAATTATACAATATCTGAACAAGTGTATAATCATGGCACTGATATGGTTGCACTTCGATTTGGTCAAAGTGGCACTAAAGCATATATTGTACAATCCAATGGCGATTTAAAACAATATACTCTTTCTACTGCTTATGATTTTTCAACAAAAACATTAGATGGCACATTAGCTATTGATGAACTTAGTGAAAGATATGTTAAGGGTTTTACATTATCTGCAGATGGTCGATATATGTACATAGCTGGAGGTGATAGAGATGGAGTAGCAATGTTCACTTTAAGTACTCCATTTGACGTAACTGGTAGCACTATTCTTAGAGGAGTCAATACTACAATACACAACGATATAGCGGCTCCTAGTCAAGCTAATGAGAGTGCTGTGAGAGGGTTTGCCATGAAATCCGATGGAACAAGAATATATTCATGTGGTTATGGTAATGATAGGTTATACCAATGGTCTTTAAGTACTGCATTTGATCTTTCTACCTGTTCTTACGATGGTCATTATGAACTTACTTATCAAAACGACTCATATCAAAAGATTCCTAGAGCACTGGATTTTAAATCTGATGGAACTAAAGTTTATGTTTTAGATGATTATTGGGATAATGTATATGAAATATCACTTTCCGTTGCTTGGGATTTGACTAGTGGAACTCTGACTAATAGTTCTACTTTAAGTATAAGCGGTTCTGCTACTGGAGGTTGGGGTCTTAGATTCAGACCTGATGGTCGCAGTTTTTATCTATTGGATAGCAGTTCTAATGATCTTCATGAGTTTCGCATGACAACTTCATGGGACATATCTACTGCAACTGTTGGACCCACTACTCTTAGTTTGAGTTCGATAAATGATCACCTTGGATTTTCTTGGAATACTGATGGAACTCAACTTGTAGTTTGTAATGGAGAAAATGCTGATCTAGCAATTATGAATTGTCCTGCTGCATCTGCAGGTACTTACTCTTTCAATGTTACCGCTTCAGGTTCGACTGATTATACTGTTTCTGGTACTGACAGAGAGGGTTCCGTTTCTGGAGGGGATCCAAATGTATATGTACATGTCGGGGACACTATAGAATTTGCCGTTAATGCAAGTGGTCATCCATTTTATATTAGAGAATCTGCTGGTGGATCAAATGTTTCTGGACCTACCAATCAGGGAACTACCAATGCTACGGTGAGTTGGACTCCCAGTACTGCAGGAGCATATGTATATCAATGTGGTAATCATTCGGGTATGGTTGGTAATATCTTTGTAGAACCAAAAGGATATGATTTATCTCAGATGACTACCACTGGTAGAACTACTATCAGTATGGATGAAAATGTTTTAAACAACTCCGCTGCCGCTAGCGGTCAAAATTATGATTTTTACCATGTAGCAATAGCAGATTGTTTGATAGTTGATTCTGGTACAAAAATACTTATGTTGGACCCATGGAATACTAGTTATGATAAATTCACATTATTTCCTTTACGTGTAACGGATGATGTAACAACTTTAATTGATGGATGTAGAGGATTTTCTACTGATAATGCCCAAGCTACAAATCCTTGGGATCTTGTATGGAGTCCTAACGGAGATAAGTTTTTCGCTTTAGATATGAATGCCGATAAGATACTACAGTATAGTGTAACTACTCCTTTTATTATTGATAGATTCAATACAACTTACGATGGGTCAAGTCAAAATGTAGATGCTGCCGACTCTGCTCCAATTGGAATGTGTTTCTCTCCTGATGGAACTTTATTGTTTGTAGTTGGTTCAAGCGAAGATATATTAATATGTTTTCAACTTGCAAATCCATATGATGTCATAACTCCTTTTACGGAACTTGGTGGCACTGGAAACAATAGAGATAATTTAAATGAATTTGATACATATGTTCGCGATGTCTTGATGGAAGAAACAGATGTTGGAGTATCAATTTTCTGGATTGGTGACGAAAACGATTCAGTATATCGTAAAAACCTCCTAGGATTCTAAATAATAAGAAACGATACTAGAAATGTCTGTAGTAACTGATCTTGAAAAAAGTTTAGTAAAACTGAATAATACAACTTATGATTCAGTTGATAAACTTATGAAGAAGGTTGCGAAAGATAATGAAATCTCTGCGACAGAACTCCATCATAAGTTTAAAGCTAAACACAATATGATTCCCGACGATTGGATTAAAACACAAATGCAGGAAGGTAATCTACATAAGTGGTTCAAAGGATCCAAGTCTAAAGACGGTAAGTCTGGTTGGGTCAATGTAGTCACTGGTGGTACTTGTGCAAGTGATAAACCCGGTGAAGGAACACCCAAGTGTGTATCTTCTTCAAAGAGGGATAGTATGACTCCTGCAGAAAGGAAGTCTGCACAGAGAAGAAAGAAGAAATTAGACCCAAACCAACAAGCAAAGTCTGGAGCAGCCAAACCAACCTACGTTTCTACTGATAAACCTAAGAAGAAAATGAAAGAAGAAACCTTTAACGAAGCAAGAAAACCTGGTGAATCTCCTCAGGCTTATGCTGACAGAATGAAGAAAAAGTTTGCTGGTGGTAAGTCGAAGACTTATGATCCTATGAAGGATAAGAACTTTGATCACGACAAAGCTGAAAGAACTCGTGGTTCGATGCAAGAAGCAGAGGATAAGAAGACTAAAGGTAGTGGGACTAAAGATGCCTGTTACAGTAAAGTCAAGTCTCGTTATTCTGTGTGGCCTTCGGCTTATGCCTCTGGTGCATTGGTGAAGTGTCGTAAGGTTGGTGCAGCTAACTGGGGTAACTCTACCAAGAAAGAAGGAATGGAGGGGTTCTATGACCTTCCTGAACTCACTGAGACACAGATTGGTGCACTGAAGTATGCTGGTTATGAAGTAGAAGTTATTAGTGAAGCCTGTTGGAAGGGATATGAGAAGAAAGGTATGAAGACCATGTTTGGTAAGAAATATCCAAACTGTGTTAAGAAGGAAGAAGTTGAAGAAATTAGTGAGCGTAAGTATTCTAGTTCAGTCAGAGCCACCTATGGTGGAAAGACAGAAACTTTCCCTGTAGAGATTTATAAGAAAAAGTCAAAAAAAGCAGAGGTAAAAAAAGAAGAAGTCACTGGTGGTATCCTTGTTCAGGATGCAGGAGATTTCAAACCTCGTGAGATTGAATCAGTTGATATTATCAAGGCTGATCCTATCAAAGGTGGACAACTTCAAGAAGTTGTTAGAACTAAACCTCAAACCGGTAACATGTATCAGGTTATCTTTGGTTGGAGGGGTAAGATGATGATGGTGAAGTTGTTTTTCCCTGATGCATCTGTTCCAAACAGACAGAAAGTTGCGAATGCTTTGGATAAAATGTATCCTGGTTCTCAACTGAGATCCTATTCTATCTCTATTGTTGACTATGATGATCCATACATCAACGTTGGTGTTGATGAGGAAACTCATCTTCAGGAGAAGAAGGAAGAAAAAAAGTATTGTCGTCTCTGTGAGAAGAAAGAGACCCGCAGTCAGTGTGGTTATGGTCCAAAAATGTTTGATAAGTATAGTGTAGACGACACTAGTGACCAAGAGAAGAGTGAAGCTGCTTCTGAAGCTGGTATCACTGAAGAGAATGTTCAAGAAGATGAGATGAAAGGATTGACTGTAAAGAGTGGTCACAAGCGTTCAGTCAAACAAGGTGCAGGTCTTACTCAGAAAGGAGTAGATGCTGTAAATAGAAAGACTGGTGGAAACCTAAAAACTGCTGTCACAACTCCTCCTTCTAAACTAAAACCTGGTTCTAAAGCTGCAGGACGTAGAAAGAGTTTCTGTGCAAGATCCAGAAGTTGGACTGGCGAAAGAGGTAAGGCAGCACGTCGTCGTTGGAACTGTTAGTAATTTATGGCTAATGATGTTTATTTGGGTAATCCCCTTCTTAAGAAGGCGAATACCCCTATTGAATTCTCACAAGAGAATATTGAAGAATACATTAAGTGTAAACAGGACCCAGTTTACTTTGCCAATAACTATGTGAAGATTGTGACCTTGGATCATGGTCTTCAACCTTTCAAGACTTATGACTTCCAAGAGAAGTTAATCAATAATTTTCATTACAATAGATTTAATATCTGTAAGATGCCTCGACAGACTGGTAAGTCTACCACCTGTGTGTCGTATCTACTCCACTATGCCATCTTTAATGATAGTGTCAACATTGGTATTCTGGCAAACAAAGCAACAACTGCTAGAGAACTATTAGCGAGGTTAGCTACTGCATATGAGAACTTACCTAAGTGGATGCAACAAGGCATTCTGGTCTGGAATAAAGGAAACATCGAACTGGAAAACGGATCGAAAATACTCGCAGCATCAACTTCCGCTTCAGCTGTCCGAGGAATGTCTTTTAACATTCTTTTTCTGGACGAGTTCGCCTTTGTTCCTAATCACGTTGCTGACGCATTCTTTGCCTCTGTATATCCTACTATCACTTCAGGCAAATCAACGAAAGTAATTATTGTTTCTACCCCTCATGGGATGAATCACTTTTACAGATTGTGGACTGATGCAGAGAAAAAGAGAAACGAATATGTTCCAACTGATGTTCATTGGTCAGAAGTTCCTGGTAGAGATGAAGTCTGGAAAGAACAGACAATTAAAAACACGTCTGAACAACAATTCAAAATTGAGTTTGAATGCGAATTTCTTGGGTCCGTTGACACACTGATTGCACCAAGTAAATTGAAGTCTCTTGTTTTTGAGAAAGCAATACAAACTAATGCTGGATTGGATGTATATTTAAGACCAGAAGACAAACACGACTACGCTATCACAGTTGATGTCGCAAGGGGTGTTGGAGGAGATTATAGTGCCTTTGTTGTTATAGATATTACCACGTTCCCTCATAAGGTTGTGGCTAAGTATAGAGATAACACTATTAAACCTATGATGTTTCCAAGTGTAATCTATGAGGTAGCTAAGAGTTATAACAATGCATTCATTTTATGTGAGGTTAATGATGTTGGTGATCAGGTTGCTTCTATTCTTCAGTATGATTTAGAATATCAGAACTTACTAATGTGTTCTATGAGAGGTCGTGCTGGTCAGGTTGTTGGTCAGGGTTTCTCTGGTAACAAGACACAGTTAGGTGTCAAGATGTCTAAGACTGTGAAGAAGGTTGGATCATTGAATCTTAAGACTATGATCGAAGAGGACAAACTCTTATTTCATGATTATGAAATCATCTCTGAACTCACTACGTTTATTTCTAAATCAAATTCATTTGAGGCAGAAGAGGGTTGCAACGATGACCTTGCTATGTGTTTGGTCATCTATGCATGGTTAGTTGCTCAAGATTATTTCAAAGAACTGACTGATAATGACATCAGAAAGAGGTTATATGAGGAACAAAAGAACCAGATTGAACAAGACATGGCACCCTTTGGTTTCATGGATGACGGACTGAATGAAGATACTTTTGTTGCTGACGGAGATAGGTGGTCTTCTGTGAGTAATGATGAGTATGGAACTACTGGTGGTGGGTGGGAACTCTGGGGTTACTAATGGATTTAGATGGACAGATTAAACTAGGACATCTTCTTTTAACTGATAGAGAGTGTAGAAGTTGTGGACAAACAAAAAACTTAATCGATGGGTTCTATAAATCTAAAAAAGGAGTTACATTATCTTGTTATTCTTATGAGTGTAAAGATTGTACTATAAGAAGAATATTGAAGAGTAGAAAGAATAAAACTCCATTTGTTGACTGGAATTATCCCGATTGGTGATGTTCTCCCTCTGTTCTCCCTCTGAAATAGTCAGTTTCCATAAATATTTTCAGATAAACTGAGTAATTCTAGGAGAGAAACGAATGGCGACTCCTCAATTATCTCCAGGTGTATTGATCAGAGAAGTTGATCTTACAGTTGGAAGAGCTGAGAACGTCCTCGATAACATTGGTGCTATTGCTGGCCCCTTTGCAATTGGTCCGGTTGACGAACCAATCACAATCGAGAACGAGCAACAACTCATTGATACCTACGGTAAACCTTTGTCTACTGACGGTCAATATGAGTACTGGATGGCAGCCGATGCATTCCTCTCTTACGGAGGTATTCTGAAGGTTGTTAGAACTGATGGCACTAACCTTAACAACGCGAACGCTGGTACTGGTTCTGCGTCTGTGACAGTCAAAATCAACAATGCTGATGACTACGAAGAGAATCATAAAACTGATAGTACCTTTGCTTATGCATCTAAAAACCCTGGTACTTGGGGAGATAATATGAAAGTCTGTGTCATTGATGACGCAGCAGACCAAATCATTGGAATTACTACTTCTGATCTCAGTGCCATGGGTGCTGTTATTGGATATGGTATTACTTCACCTCTTACTAGTACTGTTATTCCTGGAGCAGGAACAACATCTACTTTTGATGGATATATCAAAGGTATCGTAACTGGTGTCACTACAGATACTGTCAATTCAAATAGTGTAGTTGAAGTCAAAGTTGTATCAAGAGTATCTTCAGCTGGTACAAATTACAGTATCAACTATTCTGAAGCTGATCCAGCAAGTTCTTTTGAAATCTCTGATGGTCTTTCTTTTGTAACTAACACTGGTATCAATACTGGTACAGCTACTGTTTCTAGTGTTAAAGATTGGTATGGTGAACAGACACTCAGTCTCACGAACTCTACAATCTTCTGGAAGTCTATCGCAAGTAGACCTGTAACGAATAACTTCTCTAGTTCTAGAAATGGTGAAGGAGATGCTATTCACGTTGTAGTTGTTGATGATACTGGTAGTGTTACTGGTGTTCAAGGAACTATTCTTGAAAAACATCTTTCTCTGTCGAAAGCATCTGACGCTACTGGTGATGGTGGATCTCCAACAAGAACCTACTACAAAGATTACATTCAGTACAATTCTGAATATGTATTCGCTGGTGGAAATCCATCAGCTGCGGATGATAACTACCATGTTACTTCTCCTTTGGCTGTTGGTTTCTCTACCAACTATGTAAAGAATACAACGTCTGCAGGACTTTGGGGTCAAGAAGCTCAAGGTGTTACATTTAGTGCTATTGGTAATGTTTCATACACTCTAACTGGTGGTTCAGACTATCAGTCTGGTGGTGGAATGGTAGCATCACTTGGAGAACTGAATACTTCTTACAACTTATTTTCTAACAGAGATGAGATTGCAGTAGATTACCTCATTATGGGTCCTGGACTTACTAATCTTTCAGAGTCACAGGCTAAGGCTAACCTTTTAATCGGATTGGCTGAGAGTAGAAAAGATTGTGTGGCAACTATCTCACCACATAGAGATAGTTTAGTCAATGTTACTAACACAAATACACAAACTAATAACCTCTTGAGATTCTATTCAGCACTGAGTTCTTCCTCATATGCTGTATTTGATTCTGGATACAAACAGACTTACGATAGGTTTAACAACGAATTCAGATACATCGCAACTAATGCTGATGTCGCTGGTTTGATGGTTAGAACTTCTATCGAATCTTATCCATGGTTCTCACCAGCTGGTGTTCAAAGAGGTCAACTGAATAACGCTATTAAGTTGGTATACAATCCAACTAAAGCACAGAGAGATGTTCTTTATGGAGCTAGAGTTAACTCTATCATCAATCAAAGAGGATCTGGTGTTATTCTGTTTGGTGATAAGACTGGATTGAATTACGCTTCTGCTTTTGATAGAATCAATGTAAGAAGATTATTCCTTACAGTTGAACAGTCACTTGAGGGAGCAGCAAATGCTCAATTGTTTGAACTCAATGATGACAACACAAGATCAAACTTTGTAAACATTGTTGAACCTTACCTGAGAGACGTACAGGCTAAGAGAGGTGTTTATGATTTCCTAGTTGTATGTGATGACACAAACAACACACCTGACGTTATTGACAACAATGAATTCAGAGCTGATATTTACTTGAAGCCAACCAAGTCTATCAACTATGTTACTTTGACATTCGTGGCTACCAGAACTGGTGTCTCGTTTGAAGAAGTAGTTGGTTCTGTTTGATCATTAAATAAAAATAGGAGGACAAACCAATGGCAGAAACAAAGTCACTTTCACAATTTAAATCTAAGTTAGCGGGCGGTGGCGCCCGTAATAACCTCTTTGAGGTTTCGATCCCCTCTTTCCCATCAGCTATTGATGAGGCTTGGGGATCTGGTGATGGACAAGAAAATGGAATTTTCAAATTCTTGTGTAAAGCCACCAATCTTCCAGCATCTACAATTACTCCGGTAACTGTTCCTTTTAGAGGTAGAACTCTTAAGGTTGCTGGTGATAGAGAAATTCAAGATTGGAACGTTACTGTTATCAATGACGAAGACTTTAGACTTAGAACAGCTTTTGAAAGATGGGCTAATGTAATTTCGAAACTGGATGACGCAACTGGTGTCACTAATCCAGGTTCTTACATGACAGACGCTTATGTACAACAGTTGGGTAGAGGTAGGGAATCATTTTCTGAAACTAATTCAGGTGGCGAATCGGGTGTTCTTAGAACTTACAAGTTCTATGACATCTTCCCAAGTGAGATCAGTGCTATTGAACTGAACTATGATAACACCAACACCATTGAAGAATTTACTGTAACATTCTCTGTTCAGTACTTCACTATCGGTGATTCAACTCAGTCTAATACTTCTGAGGCAACTCAGGTTTCAGTTAGTTGATAAATAGCTAGACAGATGTCTAGTTAAACTTATAATGTCGAGACTATTTGGATTCTCAATTGAAGATACCGAGAAGACCCCACCAGGTGTAGTGTCTCCAGTTCCACCCTCTAAGCAGGATGGTTCTGAGCACTATGTCTCGTCGGGGTTTTTTGGTTCATATCTTGATATTGAAGGTGTATATAAAAATGAAAACGACCTAATCCGTCGTTATAGATCAATGGCACTTTATCCAGAATGTGATAGTGCAATTGAAGATATTGTAAATGAAGCTATCGTATCTGATACGAACGATAGTCCTGTCGATATCGACCTTTCTAACTTGAATGCTAGTGATGGCATCAAGAAAAAAGTTAGAGAAGAGTTTAAGTATATTTTGGAACTTCTTGATTTTGATAAGAAGTCTCATGAAATTTTCCGTAACTGGTATATTGACGGAAGACTTTATTACAACAAAGTTATTGACCAAAAGAACCCAGAAAAGGGTATCGTTGAGTTGAGATATATTGACTCAGCTAAGATGAGATATGTTCGTCAGGTCAAAAAACAAGGAAGAGATAGTGTAAATTCCTTAGAAAGATCAGATAGAGACAATCCATCTAACTATAATTTTCCAGAAATTGAAGAGTACTTTGTGTATACACCTGGTGGCAATTCATCTGGTGGTATTTCAAATCAATTTGCTGGTGGTGCTACTAAAGGAGTCAAACTCACAAGAGATTCTGTCACCTATTGTACTTCTGGATTAGTAGATAGAAACAAGGGATCAACTCTTTCGTGGCTCCATAAGTCAATCAAACCACTCAATCAGTTGATGATGATTGAGGATAGTTTGGTTATCTACAGATTGTCAAGAGCACCAGAAAGAAGAATCTTCTATATTGATGTAGGTAACTTACCTAAAATGAAAGCGGAACAATATCTCCGTGATGTCATGATGCGTTATAGAAATAAACTTGTCTATGATGCCAACACTGGTGAAATTAGAGATGACAAGAAGTTCATGTCTATGATGGAAGACTTCTGGTTACCCAGAAGAGAAGGTGGTCGTGGTACTGAAATTACTACACTACCTGGTGGTCAGAACCTTGGTGAAATTTCTGATATCAACTATTTCCAGAAGAAACTCTATCGTTCTCTGAATGTTCCTGAAACAAGACTTCAGGGTGATGGTGGTTTCTCACTGGGTCGTTCTTCTGAAATCTTGAGAGACGAAATCAAGTTCTCCAAGTTTGTTGGAAGAATGAGAAAGAGATTCTCCTCCATGTTTAGTGACATGTTGAAGACTCAACTTCTTTTGAAAAATATCATCACTCCTGAAGATTGGGAGTATATGAATGATCATATTCAATATGATTTCATCTATGACAATCACTTCTCTGAACTGAAAGATGCTGAACTCATGGAGTCCAGACTCAATCAGGTTGCTCAGATTGAACCTTATGTCGGTAAGTATTACTCACAAAACTATGTCAGGAAGAATATTCTGAGACAAACTGATGATGAAATTATCGAACAGGATAACTTGATTGAAAAAGAAATTGAATCAGGAGCACTTCCTGATCCAGCACTTCAAGCTCTTGAAGGTGGTATGGGTGAAGTTCCTAGTGAAAACTCTCCACCAATTGGTTCTACTGAAGCTAATGTCCCTACAGATCCTGAACCTCCAGAAACACCTGCTGGTGGTGAGATCTAAATAAAAGAAAATTCATCTATTTTACTATGGATATGGAAGAACTTATGGACTTGTTGGTGAAGGATGAGTCCCCTTCACAGATCTCTGATGGAATCAAAGATCAACTCTTTTCTAGAAGTGCAGAAAAAATTCAGTCGTTCAGACCAGAAGTTGCTGCTTCTATTTTTGATGATGGTGTAGATCTAGACTCACCAGGAGAGGAGTCAGAATTAAATTCTGATATCAATCTCGATGGTAATGAGATCGAATAATATAAATAACTTATATCAATGGAACAGGTACTCTTAGAGGAACCAAAGTAGGATTCACCGCATAAACTCATGAAACTAATTAGAGAAGAAATCGAATCAGTAGACATTATCGTTGAAGAAAAGAACGGTAAGAAGTCCATGTTCATTGAGGGAATCTTCCTACAGGGAGACCTTAAGAACAGGAATGGAAGAATGTATCCTATGGAAACTCTGAGAAGAGAAGTCCAGAGATATACTGAGAACCACGTTCATGCAGGTAGAGCTCTTGGAGAACTGGGACATCCAGATGGCCCGACAGTTAACCTGGATCGTGTCAGTCACAAAATTGTTTCGCTCAAAGAAAGCGGAAATAATTTTATCGGTAAAGCCAAAATTTTATCGACTCCTATGGGTAAGATTGCAGAGTCTCTCATTAGTGAAGGTGTTAAGTTGGGTGTTTCTTCTAGAGGAATCGGATCACTCAAACAAACAAGAGAAGGTGTAAATGTTGTTGGTGACGACTTTATGTTGTCAACTGCAGCCGACATCGTTTCTGATCCTTCTGCACCTGATGCATTTGTTGAAGGTATTATGGAAGGAAAAGACTGGGTTTGGGATGGTGGCATCCTTCGAGAAGCCCAGGTAGCTAAGACCTACAAGTATATCAATACACTAGTCGATCAAAAACAACTTGACGAAAAGAAACTCGATCTTTTCGACAACTTCTTGAACAACTTGTAAGTTGTAATACAGAAGTATTAGATTTATAAATAAATATAGATTAAAACAAAGGTTAATCGGAGAAAGTTCAAATGTCTCGTGGAGATCTACAAGAAATGGAGCAATCCAAAACTGCTGTGAATGCGAACGCCAAGCCCGGTGATCCCATGCAGCACCTCAAAACTGGTGGTTCATCAACTTCTTATGAAGATCTTGGTGGTCCTACCCCAGAAAACTACAAACCTGATGATGATTCGGCCAAGTTGTCTGAGCCTAAAATCAAGACTGTTAAGGATGTAGTCAATAAAGGAGCTAAGCCAGCCGATCCTATGAAGATGACTAAGGAGGAATCCGAAGTCGATTCTAAGGAAGAGGTCCTGGAAGAGGAAGAAGTTTCAACCGAAGAGGTTGTTGATGAAGAAGAGATTGACATCGAAGAAGATGTTAACGCTCTCCTTGGTGGTGAAGAACTCTCCGAAGAGTTCAGAGAGAAAGCAAAGGTTGTTTTTGAAGCCGCTCTGAATTCTAAAGTAACCGAAATTAAAGAGGCCCTCGAAACCCAATATGGTGAGGCCCTCGTAGAAGCTCGTCAGGAACTGAAAGGTGAACTGACCGAGCGTGTTGATTCTTATCTTGAGTACGTCGCTTCCGAGTGGATGTCCGAGAACGAATTGGCTATCGAACATGGTCTTAAGACCGAAATGACTGAGTCCTTCCTCTCCGGAATGAAGGGTCTTTTTGAAGAACATTATGTAACAATCCCTGAAGACAAATATGATGTACTTGAGAGTATGGTAGAAAAACTTGATGATATGGAGACGAAACTCAATGAGCAGATCGACAGGAATGTCACACTCAATAAGCGTTTGGCTGAGTCAACCGCTGATGTGATTCTTGATCAGATTTCTGAAGGACTTGCTTCCACTCAGAAAGAAAAGCTCGCTTCACTTGCTGAAAGTGTAGAGTTTGAAAGTGAAGAAGAATATCGTGAAAAGCTGGAAACCCTGAAGGAGTCTTACTTCTCCAGAACTCCCGCTACTAAGTCAGAAGCACCCCAGACTTTGTCTGAAGGCGTGGATACAACTGAAGCCCCTGTTTCTACAGGAATGGATCAGTATCTGAGAGCCATGGGAGCTTTCGGCAAAAACTGAATTTAATATTAATTCAAACCCGTAAAAAAACACAAAGGTAAAGCAAATGTTCCAATCTGAACATCTGCAGGAAAAGTGGAGTCCCCTCCTCGATTATGAGGGTCTCGATCCTATCAAGGATTCACACCGTAGAAGTGTCACTGCTGTCCTGCTCGAGAACCAAGAAAAATTCCTCCGTGAGGAGCAAGCCTTCAGTCAGGGTATCAACCTGATGGAAGCACCCACCAACGCCGCCGGTACTGGTGGATTCGGTGCAGATTCTGCAGCAGCTGGTCCTGTTGCAGGTTTCGACCCCGTTCTGATCTCTTTGATCAGACGTGCAATGCCTAACCTGGTCGCATATGACCTGGCTGGTGTTCAACCAATGAATGGTCCTACCGGACTCATCTTCGCGATGAGAAGCCGTTACGAGAATCAGTCTGGTACTGAGGCTCTGTTCAACGAAGCTGACACCGCATTCGCCGGACAAGATGCAGGTTTCGACCTTACTGGTGGATTCTCTGACGTTAACGCTGGTCTGGGTACAACCGCTCAGTCTGGTGACAACCCCGCAGTTCTGAACCCTGTTGGTTCCGCATCCTCTACCGCATATGATGTCGGTCAGGGTATGAATACGGGCGACGCTGAGAACCTTGATGGTTCTGGCAATGACGCCTTCAACCAGATGGCTTTCTCGATCGAGAAAGTTACTGTTACCGCTAAGTCTAGAGCACTCAAAGCTGAGTACTCCTTGGAACTGGCACAAGACCTTAAGGCTATTCACGGTCTGAACGCTGAAGCCGAATTGGCTAACATCCTCTCTACTGAAATCCTCGCGGAAATCAACAGAGAAGTCATCCGTACCATCTATAAGACGGCTGAACAGGGTGCAGCACAAAACACCGCTACCGCTGGTGTATTTGACCTTGATATCGACTCTAATGGTCGTTGGTCCGTTGAGAAGTTCAAAGGACTTCTTTTCCAAATCGAGAGAGACGCTAACGCGATCGCACAAAGAACTCGTAGAGGGAAAGGCAACATGGTTCTGTGTTCCGCAGACGTTGCTTCGGCACTTACGATGGCTGGTATCCTGGATTACACCCCAGCACTTAACGCTAACTTGAATGTTGATGATACCGGTAACACCTTTGCTGGTACGATCAACGGTAAGTTCCGTGTATACATCGACCCCTATTCGGCTAACCTGACCTCCGGTAACGGAGCCAATGGTAACCAGTATTACGTCGTTGGTTATAAGGGTTCTTCACCTTATGACGCTGGACTGTTCTATTGTCCTTATGTTCCCCTCCAGATGGTTCGCGCCGTTGGAGAGAACTCCTTCCAGCCTAAAATTGGCTTTAAGACTCGTTATGGTTTGGTCGCTAATCCTTTCGCAGAAGGCGATTCCTCCAACCAGGGTCTTGGAAGACTCCGTGTTAACTCCAACCGTTACTACAGACGTGTTGCTGTTAAAAATCTCATGTAAATTGAGTGGATGTTGTGGGGCCGGGTGTCCCACTTGTCCTTACAGACCTCCTTCAAGGGGGTCTTTTTTATGCCATTTTATAAATAGGTCACTTACATTACTACTATGAAGAATAACCAATTGGGAAAGAAAATTGTAGTAGGTTTAATTTTATTTGTTGGAGTTGCTAATGTTGGTGCCATTATCGGACACAATTTAAGAACACCAATACAACCAGCACAAATCAATTATCCACCAGTTGGAGATTATTCATCATACACTGTAACCGTGAAACCTGATGGAAGTTATAGTGTAGATTATAAAGGACATGATCCTACGGTATTGGATAATGAATCATATGTAGATACATCTAATGGTTTATTTGGTATTGGTGGCAGAACAACAAAAACTAAAAACAATCAATATGTTCCTGGAACTTCTAGTGAAGGAGTAAATGAAGTGGGAAAGTCCGATGCGAGATCCGAAGAGTGCATCAAGGCGGAAGGTGGAGGAGAGTCAAACGGTGCTCTAGTGGGAGCTAGTTTAGGAACAGCTGCTACACCATTCTTAGTCGGTATTCCTTATGTCGGATGGCTCGCATCAGGTTGGGCTGTTATGTTGGGTCAAGATATGGGTTCATCAATTGGTGGCGAAATTGCTTCCACAATTAAAGGTTGCTGATAAATAACTAAAACTACCTGATATGACTTCATCCACAGGAAAACCTACATTTTCTGAAATAGAAAATAGAAACTTTCTTTCTCCATTAGGATTTCACTTCTCTGTCACAAGAGCACCTCTGATTTCATTCTTTGGTCAGAAAGTGAATATCCCATCGATGGAGTTAGGTGTTGCCATTCAATCAAACTATCTGAACGATATTCCCACAGCTGGTGAAAAGATTCAATTTGGCGATCTTTCACTAGACTTTCTTGTAGATGAAGATCTCAAGAACTATATGGAAATACAGGCTTGGATTAGAGGACTTGGATTTCCAGAGAACCTAAGAGAAATATATAATTGGCAAGATAAGGTAGAAGTATATGATTATCCTGATACTTATAGGGATGAGAGTCAGCTGAATCTTTATTCAGATGGAACATTAACTATCTACAACTCAGCAAATGTCCCACACTTCAAGGTAGTATTTGAGAACTTATTTCCATATAGTTTGAGTACAGTTCAATTTGATTCATCACTTACTGATGAAGTCTACTTGACAGCAAGTGTCAGTTTCAAGTATACTATCTACAATATTAGAGATATTAAGTGTTGTTGATAAATGATTGACCTTGAAACTCTTCAAGGAATGTGGAGTGAAGACTCTAAGATTGACCCAGACAATTTACATACTGAGTCACTGAATATACCTGTTCTACATTCCAAATATTATGACATATATAATACTCTGATGTTACTTCGAAAGAAGGCAGAACAACAGAGAAAAAACATTAGACACGAACGTTATGAGTACTTCTCTGGTAAAGCAGACC
>WLWH01000802.1_pt1 | contig 24542 bp, 28 predicted proteins | sample 6712741 | NCBI WGS metagenome assembly WLWH01 (sample SAMN12718694, study PRJNA515312) | sponge metagenome | isolation source: marine sponge | host: Mycale hentscheli | place: New Zealand: South Island, Marlborough, Capsize Point | collected 2003-05-01
GACGAAACAAAAATAATTATCATGGCAGACTATTCAGAATTTGACGGTGACAAAGAAGGCGGGCGTCACATCACCATACCGTCCGGGTGGGTGCAAACCATAACGTATCTCAAAGGAGATTACCAAGAAAAGGAGAATGTATGAAAGACAAGGAATTACTATTAGTAGAAAAAGCTTTAAAATATAATCTACATGAACAAACAGAACATTTAAAAATAACGTTTGACATGATGATTAATAACGAGGAACAAGATTTTTACTTTGGTAAAGATAGTTATTTAAATTTTATTAAAAAACAAATAGTAAAAGCAAATGATCACATTAAAGCTTTTAAAAATCTATCTAAGATATGTAATATTAATTTAGATGAGGAAATATTTACTCTTAACCAACAGATAAAAATAAATGTTAAAAGAATAGAAGAACATGAAAAAGCAATAGAAAAAAGATCTTTATTTAAAATAGTAAACAAAAAGGAGAAACAAAATGAACATGGATAGATTACTAGCTTCCGTGAAAAAACACGAAGGCTACAGAAACAAGGTATACCTAGATACCCTAAACAAAAGAACGATAGGCGTGGGACACCTGTGTGTCGAAGACTTTTGGGAAGACGATAAGGAATACGAAGAGAAGTTTCTAATGACCATACTAGAACACGATCTACAAACAGCCATAAAAGGCGCTGAGAGGCTTTGTAGCAACTGTCCCGATATAGATGACCTAGCAAAAGAAATCATCATTGAGATGGTATTTCAGCTAGGAGAAACAGGGGTGAGTAAATTTAAGAACATGTGGAAAGCCTTAGAACAAGATCCACCTGAATATGCTACCGCGGCGATGGAAATGTTGGACTCACGTTGGGCAAAACAAACAAAAAACAGAGCCGAAGCAATGAGTGCGGAGATGGCGGGCATTGGCTAAATACGTCTGGCAGTGGTATTGGGGTTACGACTACCTTGGTAACAAAGTAAAAAATATATACTTTGGCCCGAGACTTGATTGGATGAAGCTATTTACAAAACGAAAGAAGAAAAAGAAATGAAAATTCTCATACTTACAGGACTAGTTGCGATAATTATTATATTATTGTTTATTGCGGTAATGGTTTATGCAATTGGTGAAAAAATATCTGAAAAATAACTTGATCCCATATTGTATTTAGGTGTATAGCTAGAAGCTTACCCCCAAAAAAAGGAGATTATATGACGGTAGAAGAATTAAAGGATGTTATTGTGTATTTACAAGGCAGAGTAGAAGAATTAGAATCAAAAAAATTATGTGAATGCGCGGAAGAACCTGTAAAGCCTACCGTTCAATACGTTACGAACTACGATGAGGACGAGGACTGTATTGCATGTTCGGCGTAACTCTATCTTGGTTCCATTGCTGTACTCGACCACGCCAATAATCTTTTTCTTTACGGTCTAATTGATCCCATCTAGCATATTTATGCCCTTTTTTATCAAATCGGTAACGTAAGTGTTTTGCTTGTCTATCGTATTTTGTTTCTTCAGCCATCAAAATTTTCCGGGTTTTTAAATTCTCTTTCGTGTTGCTCCCACAAACGGCGACCTTCACCGTAAGAATATAACCATTCATTCACAGTAAATTCTTTCGTGGTCCCGTCTGTGTAGGACACAATCACTTTATCTTGTACTCGTCTTACTGCACTAACTATTCGTTGTTTTTTCATTAGCTTTCGCGATCTGTTCTGCAAAGTAAACTGATTTTATATCTTTAATAGCGTCTTTAAGGTGTACTTTCTCCAATATAATATTCTTTAACTCTTCAATATGATCTGCATGATCATGATCTTTACTCGTAATGTATGCCGGTGCATTTGTCAAAAGCACTTCTTTAGCTTCAAGTTCGGATAACTCTCCACTTAATTTATTCAAAACGGCTGTATACAGCGCTGCCTTGATTCTTCTATCATTAGTGTCTGACATCTTTATCATCTCCGTTTTTTAGTGTTGGTCTATCTTGTTCTTTATCAACTAAATAACGTATAAAAGAGGCCATGGACATATAGTTTTGTTCCGCTATAGGCTTGGCTCGTTTATAAGTGTCAATGCTGATCGCGACAGATTTATACTTCTTAATGTCGGTCATTTCTTTCTCCTATAAATGTGGTATGTTTATTCATACAAGCCCATACATATGGGATTTTGGCAGATTGTCAAGGAAATTAGGTAGCTTTGTTATTATTATAGTATTCCCAAATTTGTTTTGATTTAAATATTTCTGGGTATTTTTGAAACAAACCAAGAGTAACAGCAAGTAGTTTTTTTGTATACTCCGGGTCAATCGCGTAGTTTTCTAAGGTTTCAATAATAAGAAAAACATCTACATTATCAGTGATGTATTGTTGTAAACGTAAATCTCTGTACTCAACAAAGGCACTAGATGCATTGAGTAAGGCAATGTAATCAGCAACACTCTCACATCTGTTTGGGTACTTTTTTAGTAGTACATTACTATTTTTTGACTTCATATGAGGCTCTGTGCTGTCTGTTTCAATGATTCCGTAGTAGTTATTACCCTCTATTGCAAAACGAGAGCGTCCCCAATCGGACTCTAGTATGGCTTGTGCTACACTAATCGCTACCACAACCCTGTACCGTGGTTCGATAACCGCGTTATTGAGTACAGTACACTCGGCTATACCTTGCACAAACTGGTCTTGCGGATTACCATCATAGTTAAATGTAAAACCATTCAGTAATGGATTACACAATAAAAATAATGTCGCGCATAGTTCTTTAAACATCGTCGTCCTTCTCCATAAATACGTATTCGACTTTTAATTTTATCTGCTCCGGTGTCCGTTGTCGATGTATTTTTGTACCCGGTTTCCAAGATTGACGGTAATTAGTCGTTTTAACATCAATTAATCTTACTTCTCCTGTCTTCTCATTGACTATAACCATGTCAATTGGTCCTTTAGGTGACACATTACGAAACACCCAATAACCTTCTTTCAAAAATTTAATCGTCGCTTTTAGTTCGTTTACGTCGCCTACTTTTTGTTTATCTCGCCCCATGATGGTCCTATCTCTGCATCAACTTTGAGAGGAACTTTTAACTCAACGGTATTCTCCATAACTTCTTTGATCCGTGATGCCTGTTCCGGGTTCTCAATAGAACAGTTTAATTCATCGTGTACCTGTATGTGAGAAACAATGCCCTCTTCGTACAAATCGACCATCGCCTTCTTTGTCATATCAGCCGATGATCCCTGTATTAATCTATTCAATGCTTTGTATGTCCATGCTCTTTTTAGATCACGTCCATATTCTTTTTCTGCTTGCCACAGTGGTAGTGCTTTATGAATACCAAAAGCTCTTGGCTCCCATAAATCAAAGCGACACTTACGGCCTAGCAGTGTGCGTAAGAAACCAACATTATCAGCTTTGCGTGTTGCTTGTTCCATGAGCTGTTTTACAAAGGGAACGTTCGCATGAAACTTAGCGAATAAATCTTCGGTCTCGTCTCTATCTAAACCTAACTCGCTAGATAGTTTACCTTTACCCATACCGTACATCATACCAAGATTAATTGTCTTGGCTGTACGCCGGTCAATGCCGGCCATATCGGCGACAGCTTGATGAAAGTCGGGATCTTCTGTCTTATAAGACTCGATGACCTCGTCGGCGCCTTTCAAGCCACCGCCGGTAAGCGCGGCGAAGTGGACAAGAACTCTCGGTTCCTGTTGGCTATAGTCAAATGACCCCCACTTGCAACCCTCGTCTGGGACGAAGATTGATCGTATCAACGGCCCGATATCTTTATTACGTGCAGGAATTTGTTGTAGGTTTGGATTACTATAACTGAACCGTCCTGTGACTGTTCCTCCTGTTTCACCACGCATTTGATTGATATCGGCGTGAATTCTACTGTGCGAAGAGTGTGTTAATATTGTGTCAATAAAAGTTGTGCGTGCTTTATTGAACTCTCTTGCTTGTACTACCATTTTTGCTAATGGATGTTTATGCGTTGTTAAAAAGTTTTTATCAAACTTTGGTTGCCCGGACTTCTCAGTGCGCTCGTATTTAATTTTTAATTTATCAAATGCTTTTGCTACACTTACTGCGGCCCAGATATCGACATCAACACCTGTATCTTTTTTAATTTGTGTCAGTAATGTTGTTTCTTTTTTCTGTAGATCTTTTTTTATTCTATCTGCTTTATCTAAATCAACACGTACCCCTTTTGATTTCATATCTAATAGACAGGGAAATAACCGTGTTTCGAGATCAAAGATACTAGATAACTCTTGCTTAATTATTTCTACTTTAAAATATTGCCATAGTCTAAGTGTTAAGTCTGCGTCTTGTTCTGCATAAGGACCAACATACATAGCCGGCAGTTTATACATCTGTGCTTTTGCATCAACACCCCATTCTTTTGCGGCTTCATATAATAAACCTTCTGACTTTGTTTCTTTGAGATAGTCTTTACCTAATTCGTTTAGTGAATATCTAAATCTGTTTTCATCAATAAGTGGCGCGGCAATCAACGTATCTATAATTTTACCTTTTACTTCTACACCCCACCATCTAAGCCAACCTACATCGTAAGCGGCGTTATGAAATACTTTATCACATGGTAAATCCATGATCTTTTGTACTTGACGCTTGAGTATATTCTCGTCAAAGTTACCACCACCCTCATGTCGTATAGGGAAGTAACCTTTCCAACCTTCAACAGCAATAGCAACACCGGCTATGTAGCCATTGTTGATAGCCCAACCCGGACCTTTTGTTTTAATGTCTGGATCGTATGTCTCTAAGTCAACAGCTATTTCTTTTGCTTCAGATAGATTAGGAACTTTTTCTGGTGGTGTCCACTCACTCGGAGTTTGAAATAGAGGTATTTGTGTCATCTTCTTTCCTATCATTTATCTCACCCGCAATCGCCGCATATCCCGCCATGTCTATGTAACAATCTTTTGTAGGTCTGTGTTTTAATCGTGCTACTTTTAAAAGCAACATACATATAGCTACATCGTGTGCAGATATTTCATAATCTAAATAACCACTCCATAACCTTGCAATGTTTTCGTGGTTTTGATATTTATCACCGTAATCGTGTTGACGTTGACCAGTAACAATCTTTGCCGCTGTATCTAAATACTCTCTAGTCTTCATCTTTCTCCTTTTTGTTGATAGATCTTAAATCATTTGTAAGTAGTTGTAAATCAAGTAATAATATTTTTAATTCTTGATCAACTTTCTCACGGTTTAGTTTTGGTAATTGTGCGCGTATTTTGCGTATTTGTTTTTCTGTTACACTGACTTGTTTCAATGCAGTATCTATTGTAAACATTAAAATGCCTCCGTAAATTCTCTGTCCGTTTGTGATCTCACAATGTTCAAAGTGTTTCTTGCACGCGTCATTCCCACATAGAACACACGTCGCTCTTCATCTCGTTGTGACCAATATGAAGCATCAGCCTTACGAGTTAAATCTGTTAACAACATTACATTATCTGCTTCACCACCTTTTGATCCGTGTATCGTGGACAGTTTGATCCGTGGTGCGCGTCTAATGTTTTCTTGACGACGTAAACACATCCGTACATACGTCTTCTTGGTAGGCTCAATATTTTCTAATGCTTCAAACCAAGGTAAGTCTTTATCTAATTTTAATCCGTAGCTTTCTTTCAGCATATCAAAGGTAAACATTTTTTCTTTATCAACATTTTTCATACCTTTAAATTTTTTATCGACACCTGTATTTATTTTTACGTAACTATAAAATGATTTAACTCTTTTAAGATCTAATTCTTTTCCTCTGCGAATATCTTCCCATGCCAATATAGCTTGATGTACAAGTTTACTGATAGATGTCTTATCTCCTCGTTCATAAAAATAACCATATGTTTTTAATTGATCTTCTAGTTTATCTAATCGGTATCCATCTCTTGCTAATACTAACCACTCTCCCTCTTTCATTTTTTGTAACTGCTCAACCGGATGTATATTTACTTGACCTTTTTCATCACGCGCTGTCCATTCTTTATCCACTCTATCTTTCACACGCTTAATTAATTTATTTGCTTTTGCATGAATAGACTCTGCTAATCTATATGACTTGTTTAGTATGGTCCGTGTTCCGTCCATATTCATCAAGAACTCTGGTCTTGCACCCGCCCAACGATAGATTGCTTGATCATCATCCCCGGCTATGTACACGCGCTTTGCTTTTGTAAGGACACGCTCTACCATTTTCCATTGTAACCAACTAAGGTCTTGTGCTTCATCTACAATCACCACATCAAAGTTTGGCATAAGGTCATAATGTTTTTTATTGAAGTCTACAATCATGTCAGTCATGTCGTATTTGTTTCTTTCTATTTTGTAATCATGCAAGGACTTATCAATGTATTTTAGTTTACGTAAACCACCCTCAACGTTTCCAACTTCGGGATAATTAAAATAAGCTTCTGAGGTTAGTCCTCGTATCTTTGCACCATCAATGATTTGCATGAACACATCATCGGGAAAACCGGCACCATATTTTTTTATGTTGTTATTTGGATTACTTAATTTTATCTGTGTTTTATTAGATACTCTTTTGTAATCTTCATCACTCATGATGTTTTCTTCTTTTAAATGTAACTCTCTATACGCTAAGCTGTGTAGTGTGCGGAAGTTTGAGAAATCTTTTGAGTCATAACTTAATTGTGCAATAGCACGAGACAATGCTTCATCTGCCGCTTGATTGGTAAATGCAAGATAGGCGATCCTGTGTGGAGGTACATTGTTTTCACGCAACTCTTTTTCTACAATGCGTAGTAAGTGTGTTGTTTTACCTGTACCCGGTGGACCAAAGATAATGTTTCTATCCATGTGTTTTTTTCGTATGACACGATTCACATAATTTTTGATATTGAACTATGTTAGAGTGAAATTGACACCAACTATCATTAGCGGCACTTAAATGAATTTTTCCATCATTTGAAGGCTCTGCGTCTTCAAACCATCTACAAGATGAATTAGGATTAAGATCACCTTTCCAAACGTTATCCCTCCACTCTTTAAAAATACTGTTAAATAACACGACGTGATCAACCTCTATTTCTTTGTAAGGAAAAAATTTATTACAATAATCACATTCATATTTATAAAACATAATTTTAACAGGATTTTTATCACCTTCTAAAAATTGTGATAGATACCAATCACGATCACCACTAATTAAATGTCTTGCAACTTTCTTTTCATTTAATTTTTTATTTATTTTTGCTGTGCCAAAACAAGTAAATATGCGATCGGGAGTAACTGGTATTATAGATTGATTTCTAGTTTCTACTTCAAATGCTATATTTCTAGTTCCATCAGTGTTAATTTTACACCACCAACTATAGGGTATTCCTCCCTTAAAAACAGTATCAAGTGTTTTTTTATCTGTTGTTAAATAATTATTATATAAATATTCCATGTGAGAGTGTTTAATTAAAGTTTGTTCTGTTAATTTTACGTGTCTTTTTGAGGGACTTGCGTAAATTGGTACATCTGGTTTTTTAATAGAATAAAGAAGAGTTTTAAAATGTTTTTTCGCTTCTGCTTTTGATTTAAAATCTTTTCCTAAAACATTTTTATATTTCATTAGAAAGGTGTCTCCTCACTCATATCTGGAGTATCAAAGTCATTATCACTTTTTTTAATCCAAGGTACATACCAAAGATAAGCTGTCTTACCTTTTATTTTTCTTCTTACATCTCCGCCGCCTAATTTATTTCTAATATGCGCTGTCATCTCTGTTCTACTAAAATCTTTAAAATCATTTCTTTTTAAAAACTTTTGTAACCATTCTGATTTAAAATATGCAGTGTCTCTTTTTACTTTACCTTCTTTTTCTTCATATTCTCTTTCTTCAAAGAATGCTTTACCCATATCTATTTCATCTATGTTTTCTGCTTCACCTTGGTCTTCTAAAAAACGTTCAAGTAAAGTTTCAAAAACACCTGTCTTTGTAATCTCATGCGGCATCTGTATAACAACAACAGTATCTAATAACATTTGTATTCTGCTGTCCCAGTCACCCGGTCTCATCATATTAGGCATTACATTAATTTCATTCATGCAGGCTTGTCTAAATTTATGTTGATTATAAAATTGATCTGTTGATAGTTTTAATATTCTACCATCAATATTTAAAAACCACGTTGACTCGTCACTCTCAAACTTTGTTAAGTCACTCACTTGATGTTCAAAGTTATTACCAATACCATATTGTTTACCTCTACATAAACTTTGTGAACACACAGCACACATAGGTTGATCTTTACATTTGTATTGATAATCTTTTTTTTCATGCTGTCTTATTGTTTTAACAACTTGCTGTGCCGGTAATGGTGTCTCCATATACTTATGATTAAACTCTTCTATTTTTGTTTGCCATTCCTCTGGCCATTTCTTTTTTGCATACACTGCGTATTGATATAATGTGTTATCTCTTCCGCCGGGTGGTATGCCTTGTGACATCAATGTAGACAAACAAGGTGGTCCATCTTTTAACTCAACATCATTCTTTCTTTTTACTTGAAATTCTTTTAAACTTTTTTCGGTCGTACAATAACGGTCATATAAAGTAAAGAAATCGCTAAGACTACTAGCGCTACCATCGTCGCTATAGCCATGACGCATAGAATCATCACCACCGTGATAGGGAAGATTAAGAAAGTTTCCAGTGTCTCCACGATCTGCTTTAATTTCAATTTGTTTTGGAAATATTTCACAATTTGCATAGCCTAGTTCTCCCGCCCATTCCTGTAATTTATCGCGCATAAGTTTAGCCGCTACAGGTTCTTTTGTAAACAAAAATACATGTGCACCACCACTTTTTGATCTGCACATAACAAGAGGTAATTCTAATTCTCTTATTTTTCTAACAATTTTTTTATGATCTAATGGATATGTATCTATGTCTATACATCCCCATATACATTTTGAATCATCGCGTATTGGTATAATACCAAGACTAGGGTCTTTACCCTCTATGTGGTCTATCCACAATTGATCTGTAACAGGTGCTTTTTTTATAAAAGCTTGTCCACCTGCTTTACCATTTACTAGTTGCCCATCACTTTTATATTGACCATAGGCGCGGTCCAATCCATAAAATATATTCTTAAATTTCTTAACTCTTTCTTCCATATCTACTCACTAAAATTAAAGGGGCGGTTGCCCGCCCCGTGTTAGTTAAAACGGAACCTTTTGTTCACCTGTAGAAGACTCTTCTTCATACTTGACTTTAACTTCGCCTTTGTTCACACTTTCAGCAAATGCTTTAGCGATACTATAAAGGTTAGCATCATCAAGTTGAGACTCTCTACTAACTTCCCAACCATACCAGTTACCTTTGTCATTACCTTCTTTGGTAGTTTTAAGGCGGTAGTAATGGCTATAAGAAGGTGGAGTAAACAATCCATTCTTACCATTTAGTTTTAAGTTTAGTAACATAGAGTTCCACTTTCTACTCTTTTTAAGCTGTGTAGCTTTCATTGTAATCAAAGCCGGAGTTGCATCTCCTTGCTCTGTTACAAGTAGTACATAGTGGTTGCCACACGTCTCAACATAGTTTCCGTTTTCTAAACGATCTTTGTTGTTATCATCTCGTGTAGTTTTTGTAAGTATGTCACTTGAAGCATCGTAGACATTTATCGGAGCACCCGATCCCTGTCCTCTGTCAGCCCACTCAACGTATTGACGTTGATACGCACAAGGTAGAACACGAATACCATTTGATCCATCGTACAGATCATTAGTCACTGTATTAAAAATCATTCCGGCTTTTGCACCTTCTAGTTCTTCGAGTTCTGGTGATAACTGCATCAAGACTTTTAATCTTGGTGTCGCTAAGTCATCTTGCGATATGTTTTCAAGGCCGCTATGTGCGTCCCCTTCCATCAAATCCAGACTTAGTGCAGGTAGTTGACTTTCTTCTTTTTTTACAACATTAGCTTTTGCCATATGTTTCTCCTTTTTACTTTTTACTTATTTTAGTTTCGGCGCCAACAAAGACTCCGAAAGTGTCCATCGGCAACTCAGTACCCTCAGTGATTTGTTCTCTAACAAACGCTTTGAGAGTCATGGGTTCCACCCAGACCTTCTGTGTGTGCTCATATCCTAGTGAATTTATGTTGTCAATAAATTCATTTGCAGATTGATCCTCACCTTTACCGAACGTAGCAGATACTTGATTTTTTATCAAGTCGCCGTGTCCGTTATCACGAAGCCACTGAAACGCTTCTTCGCGATGTCTTACTGGAATAGAAGCCTGTACTAATTGTTTCACCTTTACAGATGAACCATCTTTTAGTGTCAAACTTTCTAATCCTAATTCTGACATTTTTGCCGGAATTATTTCTTGTGACAATTTACGAGCCGCTTTTGCTTTTGCTTTTAACTGCTCTTCTAATTGTTTCATTTCTTCTTCTAGTGACGCTTGTTCCGCGCACAAATCAGCCATTTCTTTTAAAGAATTATCGCCGATCGTTGGCATGGTTACATCACTTTCCATTTCGTCTAATAAGTTACTCATCAATTTCTCCTCTCTCATATAAGTTAACTTCAATCGGATAGTATTTATATTCTCTCCTATCCCATTTTAAGCATTTAAATTTACCACGATTTTGTGTGGCAGCTATAGCACATGCAATACCAATAGCAGACGGATCACCCATCAATAACAAGTAATCATCATCATTAAAGTTTCGTAGTTTGTAATTTATTCTTTTTACTGTTGGACCTGTACTCAAAACTAATTGAGAACCCTCTGGTAATAGTAATTCTAAATCACCAAACTTTTCTGCACTGAGTATATTTCTACCCGGCACTTCTTGAACTACAAATACTGTCATTCTTTCTCCTTCTGTTTTTCATATATCATTGACAAAACATTTTGCAAGTGTTATTTACAAAATAAGAATTAAAGAAGGACGACATTATGGATTATAAGTTTAAGACAGAGCCATACGCTCATCAATTACATGCGTTAGGTGCAAGTTATAACAAACAAAACTTTGCCTTGTTCATGGAGATGGGTACAGGTAAATCAAAAGTATTAGTTGATAATATTGCTATGCTTTATGACAAAGGTAAAATAAACGCGGCGCTAATCATTGCACCAAAAGGTGTGTATAGAAACTGGGAGCGTCAAGAAATACCTACACATATGCCAGAGCATGTGTTGTACAATGTGGTGACATGGTCGCCTGCTACAACAAAAAAACAAGATAAAGAAAACAGAAAACTATTTCGACACGGTGAAGAACTCACTATATTCTTGATGAATATAGAAGCGTTCAGTACAAAAAAAGGTTTAGATATAGCTCAACGATTTTTATTAGCACATCAAACACTGATGGCAATTGATGAATCAACGACGATAAAATCTCCCACAGCATCACGAACCAAAAATGTATTGAAATTACGCGATCACGCAAAGTATAGGCGGATATTGACAGGGTCGCCAGTAACGAAAAGTCCATTAGATTTGTATACACAGTGCTATTTCCTCGATCCATTATATTTAGATTTCTCGTCTTATTATACTTTTAAGAACCGTTACGCAATGATGGTGGACCGCAACGTCGGTAGTCATAGCTTTAAATTAGTGACAGGATATATACGATTAGATGAGTTGAATTCTAAGCTAGATGGCTTCTCATACCGGGTACTCAAAGAAGATTGTTTGGATTTACCAGATAAGGTGTACATGAAAAGAAGTGTTCCGTTGTCCCCGGAACAAGTTAAAGCGTACACAGAAATGAAAAAGCATGCGTTGACAGAGCTAGAAGGATCACAAACCACAGCGGCTAGTGCCTTGGCACAGATGATTAGATTACATCAAATTACTTGTGGACATTTAGCTACTGATGATGGTGAGGTCAGAGCATTGAAGAATAATAGAATAAGTGAACTACTCAACATACTGGAGGAGGTAGATGGAAAGGTTATTATTTGGGCGGTATACCGTCATGATATTAAAGAAATTACAAACATACTTTCAGACAAATATGGAAAGGACAGTGTGGCGGCTTTTTTTGGTGATACTGCTGATAGCGATCGTCAAGATATTGTTACTCGCTTCCAAGACAGAGAAAGCCCTTTACGATTTTTCATCGGTAATCCTAGAACCGGAGGGTATGGTCTCACTCTTACTGCTAGTAACACTGTTGTGTATTACAGTAACAGCTACGATTTAGAAATTAGATTGCAGTCAGAGGACAGAGCACACCGTATTAGTCAAACAAAAAAGGTAACGTATATCGATTTGATATCGGATGGCACTATAGATGAGTTCATTGTGAAGAATTTGCGTGGTAAAATCAACTTAGCAACAAAAGTACTAGGTGAAGAACTCAAAAAATGGCTAATTTAATATAAACCCTGTTTTTTTACACGCTGGTAAAGAAAAGTAATTCTTAGGTACTATCACCCTAGGAGGTGCTAATTCGTGCAGTGTCGCTTAACTGTGGGTTTAAAATTTTTACAGAGGTCGTGTTAAATGACTGATTCCCACCAATCCACCGTCTTTTAGTTTACCGAGTTCTGGATCAGCTCCTATCATAATTCTGTCACCATCTTTGTTATAATAATAACTTCTTATACCTTCATCTTTCATCTCTTGAATCTTTTCATTAAGTTTTTTAGTATTACCTTCATCAGCAAATTTTTGTATAGACTCATCTAATTGTTTTTGTTTTGTGTTTTGTCTTATTGTTTGTTGAACTATCATTGATGTATCACCACCTTCACCCGGTATTGCGCCAGCTTTATCTCTACCATAATGACCCGCGGTCATAACTGCATCTCCTTTTTCTAAACCCTGTTCAAAATTTTCTTTTGTTTTTATTTGATTTTGTTTTCTCATTTCAACGTAAGGATCTAAATCTAAATCAGCAAATTTATTTTTTTTAGAAACAAAAAGACCCGGTTTGTTTTTAAAAACTGTATCTTCTACTAAATTAATAGCTGTTTGTATTTCTTGAGGACTAAATGTTTCACCGGGTTTTAATTTTTTATCTTGTATAAATATTCTAAATTCTTCAAAATATCTTTTTTGTTCTTCTAAAGAAAGTTTTACATTATATTTATTTTTTATATAAGAAGGAAATTTACTTTGAAAAAATGATTCGGCTACCTCTAATCCTGTTTTAGGAGCTTTATCTGCTCTCTTATATATTTTTTTAATTTCATCTAAATAAGTTTTCCAACTTCTATTTTCTCCTGTAATTTTATTTAAGTCTTCTGTAATTTTTTCTGGATAACCTTTTACTGTATAAGCTCTATCCATTACCGCGTGATAAGCATCTGGATTTTCTTTAAAGTATTTTTCTATTGTTGGTTGATATTGTATTTTACCATCCTCTTTTAATCTGTAATATTTAGAACCGCTTGGTGTTTCAACTAATTCTAATTTATTTCTATCTACAAGTTTTCCTCCATACATTATTTGATCTTTTTTCGGTTGAAGATTTTGATTAAACTCTGGTAAAATTTGTCTTTTACCACTTTCGTTTATAAAAGTTTGTTCTACAGGAACATCTCTATTTCCTATTTTGACCGTTCCACTTTCTCTTGGTTTTCCCGCCATTTCTACAACATTCATATTAATTGTATCGTCAATGCCCATTACACCACCCGCTAAAGCTGGTTGTGGACCCATATTCTCTGCTTGTTTTATAGCTTGATCAATCATTCTTTTGACTGCTGGTCCTCCAGCGTCATAAATTGCTGAAACAACAGGCAATGCGCCGGCTGCTGCTAAACCAGATAAACCATATAATTTAATTTTATCAACTATATTCTCTGCTTGTTGAGCTGCTTTGGCCGCTCTTACAGAATCTTGCGCTGACATGACATCCCCAGTTCCCGGAAGAAAGTACATTAAACTTTCTAAACCTCCCCCTTTACCTAAAATAGCTTTTTTTAAATTTGCCATGCTAAAACGACTAGGATCTTCATTACCCGGATCTTGATTTATCTCATCATCAAAATCGCCTTTCGGACCACCTTGACCTACATCACCGTATTGACCTTCTTCAGCCGCTCCCAAAGATCCCTCTGCTTGAGCCTCCGCTGCTCTTCGACGTTTTATATCATCTAAAAGTTTTTTACGCTCTTCTCTTTTTTGTTCTATAAGTTCTGCTTCGGTTGCCATAATCTATAAATACGTTATAGCGCCTGCTACCCAAAGGGCACCAAATATCATGTATGCTATTGTTACTGGTTCCACTACATCGCTCCTAAAGGATTTTCTAATGCTAGTTTAATTCTTTTATCCATCTTTTCTTCTAGTTCTTTTTGTGCTTGCTTGAGTCTATCTTCTAATTTTTTCATGTCATCTTCAACAGTATCAATAGTAACTTTCAGATCTTTAGCATTATCTCTAGAGTCTTCTTTTACTTGTTGTTCTACATCATTAACAATCTTCTCAACACGTCTTACATCTTGCCGAAGGTCATTTTTCAATTCGTTTGCCACATCACTCACTAGTCTTATTTCCGACATAATCATTTCCATCTCTTGTATAATCATGTTTACTTCTGTCTGTATTAGATCAGTCTTACTTTCCATTTCTTTTTTTGTGAGCGCGATATCTTTATCAAAGCCAGATAAGTCCGGCGCAACGTATTCTTGTATTTGATCTTTCATGTTTAGGTAGTCTTTGTAAAATTCAAAGCCACCCCATAAAGCACCACCTGCTGTAGTTAGCGCTGTTAAGATTACAAATATTTTACCACCGCGAAATTTTATTCCGCCTACTTCTACTTCTGCCATTGTTGCATCACCATTTCGTTCATTAGCCCTTCACTCCCTGCGAACAAGAAATAACCTGCTATATTATTATCAGATATAACTGTATCGGGCAAACTCTCATCTGTAAAGAAGCCTGCTCTGTCGTTTAGTTGTTGTTGTGAGTCAAAAAAGGTCTTGGTATTACCCAACACTTGCATCACAATAAGTGTTTTTAATTGATTTTGTGAATCATATCTACCTTTATCCCCCATCTTTTTCACTATTTTTTTCGCCGCTTTTTCTTTTTTAGACTCTGGTTTCTTTACAGGTTTCTCTTCGGCTTCACTCTCATCCTCTGATTCTTCCATATCTTCTGGTTGATCTTCATCTGCATCAGCCTCTGGTGCGCCCTTTTCCGGTTCTGGTTCTTCTTCCATTTCTTCTTTAGGCTCATTAGCAGGTTCTTCACTAGGCTCATCAGCAGGTTCTGGCTCAGCTTCGGTTTCTGGTTCTGGTTCATTTACTGGTTCCTCCATTTCTGGTTCGGGTTCCGTGGTCGGTTCTGGTTCTACCTCCATCTCTGGTTCCATCTCTGGCTCTGACATATTCATATCAGTTTCCGGCATCTCCGTATCCATGTCCATTTCTATCTCTGGCATTTCCATATCGGGTTCTGGTAACTCCATATCGAAGTCCATCTCCATTTCCATCTCCATCTCCATTTCAACACTTGCCATCTCCATTTCTGGCATATCAATCTCCATATCTGGCATATCCATTTCAAAGTCCATCTCGAAGTCCATTTCAAAATCCATTTCTATCTCAACAGTTTCGTATGATACATCCATATCTGATTCTTCGAACTCTGGCTCAAAATACATATCACCGTCTGGTGCTTCTATAATATCATTGTGTTCAAATATATTCTCAACAATATCTATAACCTCTGTCTCCGTACTACCGCCGTAGGCTACCCACATCTCTACGCTCGTTATAGATTGCTGTACGATTGTATTGATTGTGTTGTATAATACGTTTACCGTCACATCATCAAAGAGTGGTCCGATAGCCAAGTTTATATCACGGCCACCAATTTCAATAATAAGTGTTGTAATTTTACCACTAAAATCAAAACCACCAGCATACTCTTGAAAACCACTAGCTACACCAGATTCTGATAGTATGTCTGTACCGCTAAAGACAGATGTATTACCATTCTTACCGGTAATATGCATGTAGATACGATCCTCCGCATCTTGTTTGTCTACCTTAATTGTATAGTTAGTTTTACCACCGTAATTAATATCTAGATCAGATATGTCCACGGTGTTAATAAAGGTTGTACCCATACCGTCAACACCCATGGTGGAGGTACTACTACCACTACCTGTTATAGAAGCACATTTGTCCGTGCCTAACTGTCCACATCCTGTGCCAGATGGCATACTAGCAGGGCCTTGACCGCCCCAATCCGAATCCATGTCACCTTCTTGACTTGAGCCAACATAGCCATTGTCGCCGTCAAGAATATCACCACTGTCTTCATTAGCGACAGTCGTCGTTGTTGTCGTCGTTTCAGTTGTTGTTGTTACCGTATAGCCATCAGCTTCATACTCAATGGTTTCTGTAATGGTTTCGTCTATGATATCTTCAATAGTAGGAGTACATAGTCCAACTGTATCTGTAGAACAGTCTACCGCTTGACTAGAAAATGAAAGGAATACCGAGAACAGTAACGCCGGTATACATAGCCATAGCCGCAATAACAAACTTTGTAAATTGGTCATTATTTATTTCCTTTACATCTTCTTGTGTTAACTCTATCTTACCAAATACTCTACTTCCTTTTGGCACGAGGTCCGGGTTTTGTTCCCAACCTTCTTTTGCTTCTATACCAATAGCTCCCATGTATGGACAATACGTTCCTGCCATCCACATACTATCAAAAATACGGTAATCAGCACATAATGTTGACACCGCGGCAACTTTCATACCCATCGAATATAATGACCGTGACAGTTTTATTCTTTCACAGTTTTCATCCGTGATGGTCACACCGGTTGCTAAACCTAGTATTTGTGTCTGCACAGCAGTTGACGCCGCTGTCTTACAAATGTCTGAGTTGTTAACCACGACACTTGGTGCATTAGCTGTAGGTGGTGTATTATTGGTAACTACCGTGCTAGATACCGTGTTTGTATCAGCGCCATTTGCGCTAGTGACTGCACTTACAACTAAGATAAAAGTTAAGATAATAAAAAGTATTCGCACTACTTTATACCACCCATAATTTTCATAATTGTCCAGATACTACCAACGACAGCACCTATCAATAATAAAACTCTTATCCCTCCAAGTCCCATATTCGTGTGTTTGTTTAAATCGCGTACTTGCTTTTGCATAATACTTATATCTTCACGAATGTATTTAACATCCGTTTTTAGTTCAGCTATTTCTTTTTCCCACTCAGCCATTATCTACCTTTTAAATATCTTGATACAGCTACTAAGCCACCATTTGCTCTAAATCTTAAATCTGGTCCACTAGGACGTGATGGTCTACTAGGAGATCTAAAGTCTTCTCCGCCGCCATAACTACCGCCGCTTCCGCCGCCGCTTCCGCCATAGTCAACTTCTGCTTCATTTGATGTAGCAGGAGGAGGTGTAAATACTGGTCTAGATTCTTCTTGTCTATCAATAAAACTTTGAGGTACAGGTGGTTTTGTTTTAAACACAGGTTGAATTTGTCTTCTTCCAAACAAATTAAGAAGAGGATTAAGTCTATTTGCAAGAGGATCTATAACATTTCTACCAGCAAAACCTACAATTTGATTTGCTGGATTAATAACAAGATCACCTACAACTCTATTCGCATCGCCAGTCATACCACTAAAAATACCTTGACCACCTTCTATAATATCACTTGTTGTTCCTAATATATCAGCACCCATACCATCTGGATCAAGTCGTGAGCTTGCAAAATCAAGACCACTTTGAACTAAATCTCCACCTGTTTGTAAAGTAGCATTAAGCGCATTTAATTGTCCAACCGGAGTGGTTAACATTCCAGCTTGCGCAATTAGTTCACCAGCAAGCTGTGCTTTTACCTCATTTGGAACGTTAGTAAGTTTTTCATTTACTATATCTAAAACAACTCTTGAATCACCTCCTACAACTCCATCCTTTACAATTCTTTTTGTATCACTATCATTAATAGGAATTCCTAAATCATTAGCTATTCTAGTTACAGATGGTGCCGCTATATCTATTACCGTATCAATAACAGATTGATTTGGAGCAGGAACTGTTGAAAGATCTTCTATGCCATTTGCCATTATGCTACCCTTTGAAATGCTTTTGTTGCGTTCATAATTCCACCTTGTGCGGCGAATGTAATATCATTTTTAAATAATTCTTTTCCACGTTCCTCGGTATCTGATCTATCTACCAATGGTGGTGCCATGTTTTTTACCATTCGTGAACCTTCTGGTATAGTACCTGTTCTGTTTTCAACAAATGGGACATAAGGAATATCTTCTGGTATAACTCTGTTTTGAATATCATCTTTTAATTCCATTGCTCCACCTTCTTCAATAAATTCTCGTGGACCTTTTGGATCTTCTGCGGCAGTTTCTTCAACTGCTCCAGATGCTACTATAGCTGATTTTGCTCTAACAAAATTCTCTGTAACGTTTTTAATATTTTTTCCTGTTTTACCCTGTAACCCTAATGCTAAATATTTAAGAACATTTTTACTTGCAAATGCTCTTGAAATTAAACCTAAAGTAAGAATTTCTGGTATTGCACCGACACCTTTTCTAAGAGGAGCCAAAGCTAAATTTGCCGCAACAAGTCCTCCTTTATTACCTTTTCCTTGTGATATTAAATTTAAAGATCTAGCAAAACTAAATAAATCTCCTGTTAATTCTTTGCCAAACATAGTATTTAAATTAGCGACACCATATTTTTCTAATGCTTTATTTAGATTAGCACCACTATATATAATATTAAAGTTATCACTTGCATCAATACTAGCACGAAGTATTTTCTCCATTGCTTTTGTTTTAATTGCATTAATAATTTCTGGACTACCTTCAAAATGTTTTAAAACTTGACTTGTAAGATTAGAACTTTGTGGTTTAAAAATAGCATCAATTGCTTGTTCAAATTGAACGGTATCGGGATTACTTAATACATTCTTCCAATTTGTTTGCATAAATTTATCAAGTTCTAATTTCTTAGCAACATGACTCGAAAGAGTCTCTGCCCATTCGTTGCCGCCTTTTTGTACAATTTCTTCTAAAACTGCGTTATCTAATGTTCCAGACATTCCTTTAACTTGAAACATTAAACTGTTTATTTTTTGAAGTTCATCAATAGAAAATAATTCGGTCTTCATTCGAGAAGACATATTTTCCCAACCGTTAAGAAGCTTAGTTACATTAACATCTCCGCTTACTCCTTTTGAACCTTGAATAATGTCTGCTAAAACAGTTTTATTTAAATTTGTTTTTAGTAAAGCTGCTTTTTCTGCTGGCATTACATTTATTAAATTTTTTAATTGTTTAAAATCATTTGTTTTAACAAGCGTATTAAAGACAGATCCCGCATCAACTAAATCTATTGTTTCATCTGATTGAGCTAATTTTGTAAGTAACTTTCCATTTACTTTGGCTAATTTGTTACCTACTTCGTTTCTCATGTTTAAAACATTTGTAAGATTGTCTATTATTTCACCTTTACCACCTTGAGATAAATGAGCAGCTTTTGCTATACCGCTACTGTAAACACCATCTAATGTGTTATTTAATTTCATTATATTTTCAAAACCAATTCCTTTAAGTAAAGTTGGATCATTTATGACGGATTTAATAAAGCTTTCAACTCCTTGTAAATTAGTTCCTGTCATGTTGACATCCATCTCTTTTAATCCACGAAGAAGTTTAACAATAACAGGAGGAACTAATGTATCATCAATAACTGTTTCAACCACTTCTCTTGTTCTTGTCCCTGCTCCCGGCCCTATACTTTCTGTAATAGTTTTTGTAACTTGTTTTGTTGGAAGTATAGATTCTATTTCTGTAGCGGCTGTTTTTAATGCAGACCCGTCAAAAATACCAACACCGGCTAAATCATCAATATTTTTAAATATCGATGCACTTCTAACATTATATTTTGTTTTATATCCAGATAGTGATTCTAAAATTTCATCCGCTTTATCTTTATTAAACGTTGTTAAATTATCCAATTCTTTTAAAGTAATATCTAACTGCCCATTTATTGCTTTACTTGAATGTTCAATAGCATCGTTTAAAAAAACTTTTTCTGATCCTAATTTTCCAGCAATTATTTTTCCAAAAGCTGCATCGGATAAATATAAAGGACTATCTTTAGGAAGTAAATTTCTTGTTATGTAATCAAAAATTGTTTTTTCATCCATGCCTGCTGCTTCTGCACGAAGAGCTAGCATACTTTTATCCAAGAATACTCTGTTAACCATATCACGTTTGTTACCAAACACTGTTTCAAGAACAGCTTGTAATCTTCCTAGAATAGGTCTTTCGGCTCCTTGCGTTATTGATGGTGTTCCTCCCGGAACTCCTTTACTAGGGTCTCCTGTTACAATATCTTGTACTGTTATTTGTTTTTCTGTAGGAATTCTACTACCAGTACTTGCGTTTGGATTAGGAATTATTTCACCATCTGGACCTCGAATAACACTTTGATAACCAGCTTTTTCATCAAGAATACTTCCTATACGATTAGGTTGTTGATATATATCTCCGCCTAAAACTTTCATTTTCATTGCTGCTATAGAAGCCTCTAATAAATTTGCATATTCTTCTGGGGGCACATCTTTGTAAACAGCTTTTAATTTTGTTTCTAAATCTGGAAAAGCAGAAAGTATTTCTTCAGTGTTTCCATTTATTAAAGCTTCTGCTTTTTTCTTTGTCAAAGGTGCGTTTGCTCTAAAAGCAAGTATACCGGATTGAGGGTCTGTAATCATACGACCAAGAGGTCTTAAAAAACGAACAAAGCTTTCACCACCAGCACCGTAAGCAAAGTTCATTGCGGCACTTCCTAACATTGACTGATCGTCTCCTTCAGCAAATAAAAAAGGTTGGTTTGAATACCCTTGTAAATATTCTGCAAGTTCTTGTGTAAGATATCCTCCTACTTCAGCAACGCCAGAAGCTACGACTCCCGGTATAAATCCATAACCACTAAACCGCATACCTGCGCCCATAGCGGCAAGAAATTGTGGTGCATAAGCAGACATTTCAATAAAGTCTTGTTTAGAGAAAGGAGATTTTTCGTCTATAATTCTTCCAACTTTACCCTCGTCTAAAGGTATTTCATCACCAATATTAATTAACCCTTCTTCTTTTAAATAATATTTTCCAGCTCTATCTACTCCCCAGTTACCTTCTCCAACAACACTATTTAAAACTAATTCTTTTTCGTTTTGTGTATCAGCATTAGCTAAATTAAAACGAAGTAATTTATTTTTAACACCTGTGTCATAATCAAATTGTGGCTCTGGCGCTCTCAGTGCTTTTGTTTTTTGAGCATCTCTAAAGTCTTTGTAAAGAATAGCTTGGTCTTGTGTTAATTGAGGATATACACCCTCTCTACCATATACCTGTAAATCACCTTTTGCTAAATCATTTAATTGTTCAACTGTAAGACTTTGACCAAACTTCCATAATTCAGTGTTGAAGCTATCACCATAATATTTTTCTATGATACTATTTTTAAGTTCTGCAAGTTTGCTTTCATCCTCAAGCTGCAACATAAACTCATTTTGAACGGTTTCAGGAACCTTCTCTTCATTAGTTTCGTTTTCTAATTTTTTATTCTCAACCATTAAAGTTTGCCTTTTATTATTTGATCAATGTGACTATCTACATTTTCATCAGTAGTTTTTTCTGTTTCATTTCCTGTGTTTCCTGTTAAACCCGGAGTTGTAAATTCAAGATCAAGACCTTGCAACAAGTAATCAAGTCCAATATCACCATACATTCCATCTGCACCAGTTATCAAATCATTACCTCTACCGAATATATCTACTTTTGATTTAAAGTCTCTTGATGTTTCTCTAATAAAGTTTTCTAATAAAACAATTGCTGCCTCTGGTTCTTTTAATCGTCCACCAATAATATCTAATTGGTTTCTTACATCTTGATCCGTGACTCGTGATCCACCTTCCACGAATACCGCTCTAGTAATCGCAATATCTTTGTAAGCCGATCGTAAAGCCGCATCAACAATACCGGCACTATCAAGCCAATTCTCAACCATTGCATCATCTACTTCAAACTCATATCCTGCTAATGTAGCAAATGCTTTAGCATCAGCAATTACACGATTTCCAAATGCAGCAAAAGTACCATAGTCAGTTGCAGCGGCTGGATTTGCTCTGATCATATCTATAATTTGTGCTGATTGTGTAATGAATTTTTGACCAGCATATTCATAGTTTTGAATTTCTTCTAGTTTTTTTCTGTTAGCATTGTCTGCACCAATGTTTGCCGCGTCACCCGTTCTTCCTATGATGACCGCGTCACCCGGTACTTCTTGTTCTGTGCCTCTATCATCAATGTATGTATACACAGGAGACCACTGCCCATCTTCTCCTTGAACAAACTTACCAACAACTTTTCTCTCTGTTGATACAGTTTGACCTTCATCATTAACAATATCAAATTTCATGTTAACAGCAGAGAAGTCTTTTGGTTTTTCATTACCTTTGTATTCAACATATTCGTCTGTTAATAAATTACCATTAAAGTCTCTAAGTGTTTTTATTCTTTTACCGTTAATTGTTTCCACAGTTTCATATGCGGCTACGATGTTTTTAGACATCATTGGATCACCTTGTTTTACAAGAAACTTAGTGTCACCAATTTTTGGTGCATTGTTTTTTAAATTTTGTAAATCAAGAGTAGTAGCAGAATCAAAAAGTTTATCACGTTCGGATGTTGCTAAAGATAAAGCTGTCTTACCTATCTCAATTTGTTCGGCTCTTTCCGCCGCATCTTCTTGTCTTCTTACACCTAATGCTTTGTTAAGTGTAGGAGCGGCTCCAGCAAAAGATTGACTAAGAACATCAAATGTTCCTTTTATACCACTTTGTTTTGTTTTTGTTGCAAGTAATCTACTAGATAAATCTAAGATATAAGGTGCTAAAATTTCAGACTTTGATAATCTATCGGGTCTTGGACCATATATAGATTCAACAACGCCTCTATTTTTTTCTGTTAATTCTTCTAAAGTTGGAACTTGAGTTGTGTATGTTTGATTATCAACAAGAGAACCTCCGTCAAGTATTTTTCCTGCCGGTACTGGTCCTGTGTCTAAAAGACCACCAGTGCCTGTTGCGTCGTCATTACCTAAACCAAAAAGTATTTCTTTAGCTAAATCGCCATCCTCTTTTCCTGCATAACTACCCGGTCCATCAACGTAACCACGTTTAGGTGTGTTAATTAAACCAGACGTAATTCCCGTTCCACGGGCCACGCTACCACCACGATTAAAAAGTCTTCTTTGTAATATTGTCATTACTGTTTAATTAAACTTCCCAAACCGTATGCTTGACCTGCTGCTCCTAGTGCTGTTGCAAACGGATTGTTTTGAGCAAGTGGAGATATAGTTTGCGTTTGCGTTCCACCAAATGGACTAGTTTGTGCTAAAATGTTTGATGCAAATGAAAGACGATTAAATGGTTCTTGTATTCTATTTAATTCATTAGCATATGCAGTATCATAACCTTGTTGTTGGTTTTGTTGCATTAACCCACCAACACCAGTTAGCATGCTAATGTCTTGTTGCAAGCCGCTTTGTGCTTGTTGTCCTAACTGTCCAAATCGTTGACCTATACCACTTTGTATATTGCCAAGTTGTCCAAAGCCAGATGCTTGTTGTACACGTTGTTGATTAGCCGCATTCATTGCTGCTTGTGCTTGTTGATAGTTACGAGACATGTCTTCAAAAACACGTCTTGATCTTAAATCTTGTGCGTTACGTGCTGTCTCTGATTGTTGTAAACCAAATCTACTTCCACCAAATGCGCCCGCTTGCGCTGCTTTACCAGCTAATTGGTTTTGTTGCATCGCTGCTTGTCTATCAATTTCTTTTAATGCTTCGTTTGTTACATCTCGTTGATAAGGATCCATGTATTGCTTGATAGCATTTGGATCAAACTGCATATTTGCAAGTGCTTGTTGTCCTGCTGCTGTTGTAGCAAGTGCTGATTGTTGTGAAGCTCCTGCTCCTTGTAAGTAAGGTTCATAAGCACCGATACCTTGCTGTGCCATTGTAATAGCATCTAGTGTTGGTTGTTGTAGTCCCGCTACTTTTTTACCCGGAACATTTAAAGATTGATCAATTAACCCGCCCGGTGATCCCGAAGTTCCAAATAATTGATTTAATAATTGTTGTTGACGATCAGTTATATATGAGGGGTACTCAACTTTGTTAATCGTAGTATCTGTTGCCATTACGCACTCCTCTCTAAGTTATCCATCATTTCATACATCTTTCTTGCGCCTTCGCGACGGTCGCCTCCGCCCGCACCTCTGACTGCTTTAGCCGTCATGACAAATTCTCCGTCGCTTAGCATTGCCGGAATAGAATCACTTGTTCCTGTTCCGGGTCCCTTGGACTCTCCTCCATTTTGCAAATCCATAATACCGCCTTCAGCGGCTTGTATTGCATCGGGATAGTCGTAATATATATCTCCAGATGATCCACCACTAAATATTCCTTCTAGTATTGGATTAATCTC
>WLWH01000804.1_pt1 | contig 24520 bp, 38 predicted proteins | sample 6712741 | NCBI WGS metagenome assembly WLWH01 (sample SAMN12718694, study PRJNA515312) | sponge metagenome | isolation source: marine sponge | host: Mycale hentscheli | place: New Zealand: South Island, Marlborough, Capsize Point | collected 2003-05-01
TGTCCAACTTCAACTCTTTCGCACGTTTAGCCATCTGGTAAGCCTGCGTAGATTTGCGTCCTGCAAAGTCTACTGCTTCAGCCGTACCACTTGACCGCACAGTCTTGGAACTGATCTGCGTATAGTTTCCTACACGTTGAGGCTCCGAAACCGCAAGTGCTTCAGCGTTGTCGCCTTCCACATGGAAGTTGTCAGCGCCACCGTCCAGTTCGTCAATCTGCCACTCAAAGTAAGTATTGTCGCAAGACGACTTACCAATGCCTGACATGAACGGAGTATCTTCCGGACTGATGTTGTAAATAATATTTGAGAGGTCTTCACGAATGCCGACGGCACCGTAAGTCTCCCTAGTGTTTGCTGGAATTGTCATTAATATTTCTCCTTATAGAAGGTCTTCAAGTAACCTAGCAGCATCTTCTGCTTTACCAGTTTGCTTGAGTTTATTTATTTGAGCGTTACGTTTCTTTCGGTTAACGGAATCTTTTGTTCTAGAAGTTCCTGATTTAACCAGCTTGGGTTTGTTTCGCACTTTCTTGCTACGGATATCTCCGTTTTCTAAAGCATCATACTTCATTGCCTTTAGCAGGATATTCAAGGAGCGATGGTCAACTAATGATCCAATCTCCTCCTCACTGTAACCCTGACTTAAAGAGTAACTTCGTATTTTGCCAGCCATCTCAGCACGCTGTTCTTGATCTCCCCACTCTGGAACCTTCTCCGTCATAAGCTCATGTTCCTTTATGACCTGTTCTTCGAGGTATCTTGCTTGTTCTTTTTGCCCTTCAACCGCAGCTTGATGCTGCAATCTTTGTGCATGTTGAATTCTTGCTTGATGCTCTCTGAACTCGTCCCTCTTGGTTACATATGCTATAGGGTCTACTTCCTTGAGTGCTTTCCAATCTATCTTAGCGTACTCTCCTAACTGGCTATTGGCTTGCGCTATAAATTGCCCAGTTGCTTGAATGTATTGCTCACGGGCCGATTGATTCTCTTTAAGATTACTTTGATACTGCTCAGCAATCTCTTCGATTTTCTTTCGTTCCGCTGCCAGCTCTTGCGTCTTACGGGTGTAATCGCTCTGGCGTGAGTATCCCGCTAGAAGTTCATTCAATGAAACCTCAACGTCTTGACCGTCAACTTTGACGGCGTACACATCGGAGTCATCTCCCTCAACCTCTGCATTATCCTCTGGCTCGTACTCGTCCTCATCTTCATCGGACTCATACTCACCGCCTTCTTCAGTTGTATCGTCATCCGTTTCCGACTGTGACTCAACAACCTCTTCTAAGGTCGCCTCTTCTTCAGTTGCTGGTGGTGCTTCTTCAGCGTCCAGCATTGCAAGTAAAGACTCAGTTGCTTCTGTGATGCTGCCTGCACCACTATCTTCGACTAATGTGGGTTCCGTAGAATTATCCACTGGTCTGTTTTCCATAATAAATTTCCTCTAAATGAATGGGTGTTTACTTTGTATTTGGGACATCTGCCCCGTTTCTAGAACGCTTGATATGTGCGTCAAGATTCTGTCAACCAAATGAATTGATTGGTACAGTGCTTCTCTTTTCTCCATGTCGAATGGTTCCGTGTGTTTCCATTCAGTTATAAGTTGCTCTTTGGTTGCATCAAATGCTTCCATGAACAACGGGTCTGCTAATAGTCTTTTTGCTTGTATCTCTCTTGATTCGTTATCCAACTTTAACCCCTCTATCTTGCTCTAACTCCACCTGGAGTTCTGCTTGTTTCAACTCAAGTTCTGCTGCGTCCAGATTACGCTTATGCTCAAACTCTTGGGTGTCAAGCTGGAACTTCGCTTGATCCATCTGAGTGTCTGACATAGCCCTCTGAGCCTCAGCCTGCAACTTCTGCACCTCAGCCTGAAGTTTTGGATCAGGTTCTGGCGGTGGTGGGGGTTGCTGCATTTGTGGGGGTGTAAGGTAATCATCAACATTCTGCATACCCATAGCCTTAAGTAATGATGCGGAAAGATTGTAGATGTTATCACCAGAAACCATCGGGTCTCCTTGGTTTCTATAGTTTGTTGCCATTTGAAGTATCTGCTGTAACTGAGCCACTTGCTGGTCTTTGTTACCGTTACCTAAAGCGACTGAAACAATTGAGTCCATAGATGAGTCCCACTCTCGCGGGTCAACAGGAATCCACTCGTTTCTCAATCGTATGACACGCTCTCTGTCCTGGTTCTTGACAAGAAGTTCATATACAGACTTCATCAACTCTTTGACACCAGTCTCAGCAAACTGTCTAGCAACCAGTTCAATTCTGCTTTGTGCTGCGTTCATAACAGCGTTAACCGCTGTTGCGGTTGTGTGGCTTGTCAGGGCTTTATCATTCATACCCTGAGAATGCTTGCTGACTCCAGCTCTTGCTTCTCGAACGCTATCAATATACTCAAGCATTTGGAAGGTGTAAGGCTCCAGTGCTGGAGTAGCCAGAGGGGTGACAGCATTAGGTGACTTAACACGTACGATGCCTCCCGGTCTAGCTGTCAACAAATCATCCAGATTCGCTTGACCTTCCAGCACTGCATATCTTCCAAAGTTCTGGTTATAAGCGTTATCCAAAAGGTTACGCATTAGCGTGCTTTTAATTCTCTGAAGGTCCATAACCAGATCAGCAATAGACATACCAAAGAATTTGTGTGGTATCTTAACTGGGGTAATACTTATAAAAGGAACCCTGTCAGCAGGCTCGTTAGACAGTATCTTATCTCCAACACTGCAAACTTTTCTAAGCTCAGCAATACCATCGCCATCCCAGTCTGTTCTTAAGAATGACTCATGCAACCAGTATTCAACCAGGGACTCTTCCTGTGAGGAGTCACCCCACGGGAATTCGTACCCACTGTTATCGTAGGCATGCCTTGCTTGGTTTCCTGCGCTCCATGCGCCACTTTCAATTGTGCCTCCGCTGATTTCCTCATTATCAAGGTCTTCATCCGGATACATCTCTCTCAGCTCGCTAAGAGTCTTACGCACTCTATGACAGGTGAACCTTGCATCTTCTATTGTCTTTGCTTCTCTGTTGATCAGGAACTCTGAGGGAGGAACATTGTCAATAACAATTCTTCCATCTCTCTTGGTGTCTAATACTGCAACATCATGGGTTCCATCTTCGTAATCTGTATGTTCCGCTATCTCAACATTAGGGTCCTGTAGGATTGCTTCTAGTTCTACATCTGTAAGGTTGCGGTACTCTTCTCGCTCAACCTCTTCATATTCGTTCCACCACACCTTTACAATACCGTTCTTTTGTATTAAGGCGTCGGTAAACCATGAGTACATCATAGACCAACCATCATTGTCTTGACGAACAACATAGTTAACATAATCTGTTGCTTGCTCAGCCATTGCAACATCTTCAGTCTTCTTGGGTACGAATTGTACAAGCTCGTCACCAGACGCAAAGATTCGCATAAGACTTGGCTTAATCCACTCGATAGTATCCTGAACAGTTCGATCAACATAATGAGACCTACCCTCTACCTCATTACCAAAAGGTAATCCGTAGTAATAGTCCATTGCTTTGTTTCTCTGCTCAGAGATTGTATCCCCATAGCCTAAGGCGTCTGTAATCTCACCATCAACTCTGGCGATTAACTCTTCCTCTGTTTTAGGTGCTTCATTGGTTTTCATATAATTCCCATCTCTTTGTACTGAATTGGTTTATCAAAATCAAAACTCCACGTATCGTCTGAACCCGCAACTCCAAACCTTCTGGATTGATAGCAGTACCTCATAGCACTCATCGAGTCATCTCTCATTGCTACAATCTTTCCTTCCTTTCTGTGGTACTGCCTATACTCCGAAAGCAAGTTGTCAAGGTTGCTGAAAATCTTAAACCTTCCCTCTTCCATAGCGACAAGCATTTTCTGTATGCCTTCTTCAACACTATTCGATCCTTTGCTCTGACCAAGAGCGGGAGGGTTTGTAAAATGCTCCAGAAGAAAATTGCAACCATGATTGCGGTACTGATCAGCAAGGCCAGGGTTACCCATAGAATCGCGACGATTCCCATCATGAGGGTACGCAATCGGGATAAAACTTGGCCTGCGTTTAATTTCTTTAGAGTGATCTGCTGGACTTCTTTTATTCTGAGCGTACTCATCATATATATAAAATACTTCTTCATCAACATCCATTGCCCCGTAAACAACTGCGGTGTTATGATCCCACCCAAAATCTATAGCAGCAATCCTAGGCCAATAGTCTGATATTGTAAAAGGGTCTACAATTATCTTTTCTTCCGGTATTGGAAACACCAAACCTGAACCAATCATTGGTCTACCAAACTTACGCATCTCTCTTTCGTGAGGAGAGTATGCCGATAAAATCTGTTCCATCACATCAGGCTCAAGATGTCCAGGCTTACCGCTCATGGTCTTTATCTTGTCCGCTGATGCGTCATCCCAGGTAGCCTGTGTCAGACTCTGCCCTTTCTTTATGTCGTTCATAAAGGCGCTTACAGTCTCTGTCATGCCTTTCTCTGGAGTGAATGTCATGTAAACCATTCCCTTCCTATCTAGCGTACGGGTTACCGCCTGAGAGTACAGTGTTCTGTCCGGTTCTTCGTCCAGCCATATACAGTCAACAGAGCGTCCCATCCACTTCTCTACACCAGACTCATAAGACTTAAAGTGTACCGTAGAGTTTTGTCCGTTCACATGCTTGATTAGAGCGATAGCCTTTGCGTTAGGTACACCCGGTTTACGCTCAGCACTAACAATCAAATCTTTAGGTATTGCCCCAGTACCCCAGGCTTCAGGGTCTTCTGGAGGACCTAGCAGCTCTGCTTGACAAATGTCTCTTGTAGATTCATTAGAGATTCCACCAACCCATGCTGTTATCTTAGTCTTATACCTTTTACCTGACCACCACTTAGGGTAAAGCCCTGTAAGGTGAAAAGACATTTCCATTGCACCTGAGTATGACTTTCCAATACGGTTAGCACACATCAACAACCGTTGATTGTTCTTTCTTCCAGTGTCATGAAACAATTGCTGGAAGGGGTATGGGTCATACTGGTTTATTTTATTATAGAGTTTTCTAGAATTTAACTCTTGTGCGATCTCCAGTGCTCTGGTTAGATCAGCGCTTTTTTCTACCTCTGGCATTTGTTTTATTATTTCCTGTTTTTGATTCTTCCATTTTTGACCACAAACCTTTACCATATCCAAGCAAGCTAAGAGGCGTGTCAATGAATGTATCTGCTAGAAACCTTCCAGCACTCTCAAGGTTTTCGGACCTCCAATCAAGAGTTCCTGGATCATATTCTTGTCTTCCGTCACCAAATGTATGCTCACTTAAACCGACCATGTTACGACCCCTTTGGTTTGCTTCTGGGTCTACCATGTCAACAAGAAGCCCTGGTGCGCTGTAAGCAAGTCCCGCAACACCTGTCCTTGCAAGCCTACCAACAGTATGGGCAGCATCTAAAGTCTTAGCACCCAAACCAACTCCAGTCTTGATATTCCTTACACCACCGCCTGGCAGCAATGTCTTAGGCTTACCTTTAATTTCGGAAAGCTCCCCTCTTAGAGGGTCATTGTCAAGCATTCTAACCTCAGGATTGCTTCTGTTGTATCCTTCCAGCAAGGTCTTGAATCCTCTTTCGTTACCGGGTAATGGATTGCCATTTCTACCAGTTACAAATTTTTGATTCTGATCTTTAGGTATGGTGTGCTTTGCAACTTTAAAGTCTTCAGGACTTTTTAATTGCTTAAGTGATCCTGACAAAGATTTCTCATCACCAAATGTTTCATTCATGCTGTCGTAAAAGTTTCTATAATTCCCAATCTCTGACTCATCTATTGATCCGCCAATGTTAGGAAGCAAACCGTGAGCGTTATCAAGAGAACCTATAAGTCCCTTTGCGCTATTCCTAGCGCCGTTCTCCATATCTGTAAGTCTCTTACCGAACCCTGAATTGCTTCCAACATTCCTAAGGGTTCTTCCTCCTGGGCCATTCTGAGGGTAGAAGTGAGCCTTAACCCAATCGTTCTCTCTTTTCCATTTCTCTGCTTTTGGCAGGATGCTTGTTCTGGGGTTATCGTACTGGTACGGATCAATTCCCTGCTCGCCAGAAGATATCATCTTCCATCCGCCATTGGAGTCTTTCTCGAACCAATCCTCTAGGTTTATCTTGTCGGCACCTTTACCTACACTTTGTCTAGGCTCAACCCCCTCAGGAATCCTGTATGTTTTATAGGTAGCGTTATATTCGCTATCAATAACCTGGTCCTCTACAGCACCAAACTCTTTCATGATACCATTGTAAAGGTTTTTTATTTTCACTGTACGGTCTCGCCTTTACCCATTAGTTTCGCAAGTTCTGCTTCTAGTTCTTCAGTGGATAACTCATGTACAGTTGTGTTAACGCTGTCAATAATCTGTTTCTCAGCAGGTTTGTAGCCAGCTCGGTCTAACAGGTCACGGCAAGCGTTCAGCCTGACAGCCTCTGACTCTGCTTCCATAGCTAGCCTATATGTCATATCAATAACGGTTCCAACCTTACCGTCAATCCTGTTGCGCGTTCGCTCCTCAATCTCAGGGGCAAACCTTTTCTTAAGGTCCCATCCCTTTTGCTTAGGTGTGGAGTATCCAGCAAGCTCAGCGGATTGTGTTGCGTTACCTGTTGAAACATAAAGAGACACAAACTTCTCTTGTCTTTCGTCTAGAACTCTTTTCATCTTTTAACTCTCATTCTTGTTCTTTCTTTCATAATCTTATGCCTAACATCTGCTATGCCGTCAGACATATGAGTTTTAAATGCTTGAGGCAAAACCGCATGAACCACACCAGCCAAGCCAATGCGGAGTATCTGTGAGGATAACCGCAGGGCGTGACCAGCATGATTCAAATAACTTCTGCCTGTTTCTTTTAGATGGCTTTTATGCGCCATAGTAGTATTCGACCATTACATCCAAATCCCTACGACATGTAATAGCACAACCGTCATCACTGCTGTAACAGCGCAGTCTAGCCAATGAATCTTAGACATGATCACCTCCTGTTTGATGTGTTTACTTCCTCTTTTGCCCCGCTAAAAAAGCGGTCAAATGTACCTGATATAAACCCCATTACTCTTCCGGATTCATTTATAGTGAACCCTCCATCTGTATCTTCGTTAATCGGTGCAGCAAACAATACTTCGTATGCTCCTGTATCGGTAGCATAGTTGTATTGCATTTGGAACGGTAAAGTGATGAATGTTGCCGCACTAAAGGTAATCATAGCCAGCATAATTACCGCTAGTTCATCATCGTACTTTTTATGGAATTCTTCCCAGTCGTTCTTCTTGTCTTCCTCTGGCATGGCATAGCTTGCGCAGGTGCTTGAACCGCGTCCATTGCCTGTGCCAACCACAGTTGGGAACTCTGTACAGATGAGGTCTCCAATTCTACGGGCTTCCGCCGAAGTTCCGTCTTTATGGTATTCGGAAACGACGACTGGTTTGCCCAATGATATGGCGTATCGTACGGACTCACGAATCTGATCGTCAGTTTTGTTAAAGCCCGTTTGCAAATAGATAATATCCGCGTCCTTAACATATGCCTCTTTTCCTGCCATACCCGGCGTTAGGTGTACACCAATAGGTTTGTTTACTCCCTTACGTCTGAGGTTCTGAATTAGAACACTAACTTCGTTAGCACTGTAATATTCATCACACTCAAGACACACCACATAATGACTAGTAAGATCGTCAACCGCATCAACCACCTTATTTTGGTACTCAATTTGATTTGCTAATCCTTGTTTGTAAACTTGTGGGCTGTCATCAGAGATCAGCCATGTGACTGGTGCAATACCACCATCTAGTAATTTTTGATATCTTGCTCTCCAAGATGCTCTGTCTACGCCATCTACCCTTTTAAACTTCTTGTCGTATGATCGTGCCATCACATCGGCATGGGTATCTCCATTGCCTTGAATCTGTGCTAACACCTTGTCACGCCATGCAGGTGAGGCATCATCGCTCATCCAACTCAGTGTGCTGTAATCAGCAGTACCGATAAGGAAGGTACTCTTAAAGTCTGCTATCGCTGTTCCTACATTTGAATTTCCGGCTATTAAAAAAACAGAGGCTACCAGAAAGCCCAATACAAATCTCACTATTCTATCTCCTTATAATTTAACCCAAGCGTCTTCTATAAAAGCGTATATACCTTTGCCCTCTCCGGGGTTCCAGTTTGTGCCATCAGCGTAACGTATATCTCCGCTCCTTGGTTTTTGCGATCTACCCTCTTCAGCGCCCGGCTCAACATTTGTCTCCTCCAGTCTGAGTATATCTATGTTGAACACGGTATCTGCAAGTCTATTTAGTTCTGTAAATATCCAGTTAGGAACTTGATCTATATCAGATGGTGCGGGTGAGGCGGTCCAACGATTTAAGGACTTCATAACCTTTGAAGGATGATTAGCCATAATTTCTAGAACCCCTTATTCCTCTCTGCTCAACATTGAATTGTACTCCATGAAGTTTCCAGTCAATGTCAGACTCTGACTCAATCTTGATTCCAAAATACTTACCTGATATTCTACAAGATACTTTAGACTGGGTATTAGGGTTAAACAGAATTGGACCTTCCCAAGTGATAGCGTCTTCTGGAGACATCTGTCTACCCACAAATACCTTAACAGAATCTGTACCTGATACAGACATTTGAGGGTACACTGCGTTCACCCATTTAACTGCTTGAGCATCACCTAGATCGTATCCTGTTCGCTCTATGAACGAATACATATTTCTGTTATCCGCTAAGTTACCAAAGTTATCCCGGTAAATCTTTACATTGTATTCATCAGATATAACTATATTCTTTTTGACGTTTTCATAGTTCCTTTCGCCCCACACACCTTCACCAAGATTCCATTCTTGTGTGCTAGAGTCCCAGTAATCACCCTCTTCAATCTCCGCTATGCCATAATTAATATGAGCGGAGGCAGGTAGAGTTCTAAAACTGAAGGTGTTATCTTCCCAGTTCCATACAACAGCCCTGTCAATATATTCTGATCGTTGAGAAGGATAGCAAGCCCATATCTCATTTCGTGCATGATCTGCAACTGCATAGCACTTCTCATAACTCTCACCTTGAAGGCTATTATATATAGCACGTTGTACACGTTTGTTTAGTAGTGGTATAATGGTCTGCCCGTTGTTAACGTAGAAATCATTATTACCCATAAAGAAGTGACCGCCCTCAAACTCAACAACTGAGTTCTTGCTTAGTGCACCAATTGATGGACTCATTAACTTGAATGAAAAAATGTAGGGAGTTCCTACAAAGTTCATTGAATATATAGACTGATCTTTATATATCATGAATGCGTCACCAAGCGGTCTGCCATCTATGATATCAGAAAAGGTATCTACAAGTTCGTACTCACCTGCATCCAAAGTTGCGTCAGTCTCATCCCAAGAGGATGGCTCTGAGTAGTAAGATGATGCCGTTGACCATTTAACAAGTCTTGGTTCCTTGTCTTCCCTATCCCAGTTTAAACCAACAAGGTAAGTCTTGTAACTTCTGATAACATCACAACGCTCATTCATCAGCGTTGGAAAGTTTGTCAGTGGTCTAAAACTATTTGCTGTACTAGGAATGCCATTATCTACTTGCCACATTTGAGGAACGTCAATTCCATTTGTTGCAATTACAATTCCATTGTGATCAGTATGGGTCCACTTATATGATAAACCATTACCGTTGTAAGGTTGTTTCAAACCTTTGGTAGCGCCCTCAAGTATAACTTGAGCATTATCTGGATGATTGTATAGTGCGGGGTTCTTGAGTGTTATCACTCCTGTATCCGTATCTACTCCATCATACTCAAGCAACTCATACCTGTTGGTATCCTTGTCAGCCTTTGTGTTGGTTCCAACAATTAAAGTGCCGGAAACATCTAAAGCGTCAAGAGCATTCCCGGTATGAACGGTGATTGATTCGGCTCCTGATTCAACATTACCTGATAGAGTGAATCCTTCTTGTCTTGTTAGGTTGGACCACTCAGTCCCATTGTACACCGCTATCTCTTCATCTCCATAGACTAGCCAGTAATAGGTGCCGTCAACAGAAAGGTAGGGATGTAGATACTTTGGTGGAAATGGGCATCCTTCAAATATCTCACGATATCCTTCAGTCTTGGATACGCCGTTATCCTCAAACCTTACATTTAAACCACCAGACCATGCGTTCTGTGGAATAGCGTAAGGAGGAGTATCGGCTATTATCCCATGCTCACTTAAATTTTCAATTGGTACTAGAGCCATTTACATTCCATTGGGTAAGTAAAATCCATCGGTATAAAGAGTGGCAACGTTGGGTGCATCTCCACCTGATTTGAATATCTGCACTTTTGCCTGATTGCTTTCTATATAAGTAATCTGTCTTACGGTAGCCGTCACGTGTTCATCATCCAATCCGCCACTACCGGCTTCAACCTTACCAAGAACGTGCCCGTTTCCTGAGTTAGCCCGTATGGAGAATTGACTTGACAGACTGTAGGTAGCAGGTGATCTAAGTAGAACCGTAGCCTGAACCATGCTTGGTCCGATTGGTGGTACATCGCAATTTATGACTTGCCAACCATTAGAGTTGGTAGCGCCCATATAAGTTTGATCTTCGTAATGGACGTAATCATTGTTGTGCCAAAACTTTTTAAGTCCACCATTAGTGTTAACCGTAAAGATGCACCTGTCATCACCGTTGTACCAACCACGCTTAACAGCATCATAAGTAGGCACAGAAGAGTCCACAACGAACTCATTCGCTGTTAGTGCTATACCCGATGTTACGGCTGAAGCCTTGATGTATACGTATGAAAAACCGCTTGTCGGGGTGATAGTTTTCTCCAGAACCTCATTCCATGTTACTGTTCGACCCTTGCTATCTAAGTCATAGATTCCGGGTTCGATAATAAGTTTGCTTGGGCTATCCCAGATAAAGTTTGCTCTGGAAACTGATCCAACATTTCTTGTTAAAGATGCTATGTCCAACTCTGCCCAAGAAGTGTTACCGCTATCATCTACCTGTAAATACTTTCCCTCATGACCATCTGTATCAGGGATAATAGGACCGTCTGATTCAGATGGAAAGGAATTCTTAAGTACAAATTTAATCAACCTAAGATGGTTGTCACCCTGAGAAATGGCATCAACACCAGTAGGGTTTGTTTCAACCAAATCTTTTACATACATTCCTGATTCTAATGCCATAATTATACCTTGTTATAATTTGTTGTATAGTAAAGTTCTATATCTAGTTTAAATAAATCTTCTAACTCACTAAGTTCTGAAGGCGTAAGTGAATCATAAAACTTCATAGTGTTCGGGTTTACTTGTACAGGGAAAACATTTGGCGTTTCAAAGGTCTTTGTTAAGCCTAAGTGATCGTACAGAATCTCTCTTAGATTGTCTATCAACATCCTGTCAGAGTCTTCCATGCGGAATACATATTCTAACTTGTCTATCCTTTCACGTGCCAGATTTATATCCGCCGTAAAGTTTTCTATATCGCCATCTAATTGTATTAAATCGCAACCAGAGTGAGAGATGAATTTTGTTTGGTAGTTTACCAGTTGATGATCAGGGTTTCCTAATATAGTCGGAATAAATTCTTTTATTGGCTTATCCCAATATATATGTAACCAATGACTTATTGCCCTTTGTACAGGCTCTCTAAGAAACGTGTACCCGAAAACATCTTCAGTATCCAATATTTCAAACCCACGGTGTCCGTGGATTGGCATGATATCTCCATACTGTTTACCCAGTCTAAGAATCTCAAGTTCCAAAGACTGCTGTACTACCGTGTGTACATTCCGCCCGTTCGTCTTGGGTATGTGGAAAAATATAGTTTTCATCTGTAATTAAAATTTAATACTATTCTCTTTGATACATCTGTCTGATGCACAGCCTGATGCTCTATCTCAGAACTTAGCAATACCATTCTATTCTTCTTGCACTCAACCATTTCGTTGCAAAGTTTTAATCCACCATTGTTATCGTTAAGATAATATACCGCTGTCTTGTGTGGTTTGGTATCGTAAGTATCTTTGTGCGGTTCGTTATATGTATCTGACCTGACGTTTAGATTTGCTCTTACGTTAAGCCACTCAGACACATTTAACTTCTTACCAAACATTTTAAGTTGTTCAAACTTTGGACAGACTTCTTTGTTCGTTAAAAAATTATGGTACAAATAGAAAGAATCTTTTTCACATTGAGTTTCAGACCAGTACCAATCAATATTGTTTAGGCAGTATTCTACTATTAGATATTCAAATTGATTTAAAAATCCATCAACTACTTTGTAGGAATCCAATTCTCTTCCTCATCCGACCATTCATATCCACCCTGAGTGTTCAATGTGTTATCATAATCGTAATCAAAAAGAGTAGGGTGTGGCAAGGGTGCAACCCAGTCCCCTGCTACCTCATCGTATATCCAAGATTCAAAAGGCTGTGGATGCCTATACTCATAACCCCTGTAATTAATGCTGCCGGGTCCAACCCGAAGATCACCGTCCCTGATGTCCACGGCTAACTTACATTCAAAAATTTTTTCTTGTATCTCTAGTGTTTCGGAATAGTCTTCTGAGTCAGTTTTGAATACCAATACATTTTTGACAACACTCTCTTCATCAATGAATATGTAACTGTAGTTCATCCTAGTATCACCACCATTCCATTACCCCCGTTTCTTGCAGGTTGTTGCCACCCGCAACCGCCTGCGCCACAACCCTTTCCTGAAGCGTTTTGATTTTGACTTCCGGCGTTCCCGGCGCCAAATCCAAATATCCCCTCATAAGACACGGCTGACACAAAGTATGAGCCTGAACCCCCACTTGGAATTTTAGAATTACCTGATGCAGCGTATTGACCATACGGCAAACCTAATTGACCCTTACCCTGATAAGAGCCACCAGTAGCCTCACCATTGGTTCCCCATCTTCCACCATTGCCACCGGCTTTAACCGGGTCGCCATAGCCTCCATTTCCGCTTCCGCTTCCTCCGTCACGACCTGCCTTGGACTTGGTTCCGAATATTCCTCCGTTGGCAGTTATGGTTTGACCCTTAACAGTTACACTTGTTATGCCTCCATTTGACTGCCCAATACCGCCTGCCCCTATAGATATGGTAGCAACATCATTCTTGTTCATTAGGAATTCCGCTTCTGAATAGTAGCCACTGCTACCACCACCACCGTATCCACTGGTTCCTCCAGAAGACGATCCACCTCCACCTCCGCCTACAATATAAAATTTGTAAACTTTAGTTGAGGGTGCAGTAAAGTTTTCTCCGGTGTTGTACTTGGCAACCGCCTGAGACACGTGCCATTCGCTTGACCGCTCAGACTCAAATCCTTCTCCAATATCGTTAATCGCAGTAACTGTCACACTGCACACAGTTCCTCCGGCAACAGTAGTTACAGTGTATGGCTTCTGGTTAAGCCCTGCAGGAATTTCTCCAATCACTGCGTCACCATTATAGACCTTGATTTTATAACTTGTAATGTCCATACCGCCGTCGAAACCGTCAGTCCAGTTAACTGTGAACTGTCCGATCTCTCCATTGTCTGCTAGAACTATATTATACGGGGCTAACGGCGGGCTTACACCGCCATGCCTCCAAGAAGGCACTCCAAACACTATGAAAAACTCACGCTAGAAAAACCAAGCCAAGGGGTCTGCTCTCCGAATTTAACTAGTGTATAGACATCCCAACCGCTAGACGGTGTAGGCGCAACACCGTTTGCCCACTGAGTACCGCTAGGAAAGTCCATAAAGCCACCCCCGTCAACCAGAAGAGTTAGTTGTATAAACTGTTCGTCAAGAGGTCTTGAGGTGTTAACTATTAGGTTGCAAATAGTTTCATTCTGAAGAATAATAACATTAGGGTTTTCGTCCAGATTAATGACAGTAGTCCCATTAACAGCGCCTAGATTCTTAGTAGTCTCAGCGTATCTATTAAACGTAGCATCGCTAAAGGTTCCCTCAACATTAAGTACAGATGTCCACTTAGAATTAGTTCCATCAGAGGATAAAACTTTATCCTTTTTTCCCGATTGTTCAGGAATCAATGGGCTTGTTGAAGTGCCGGGGAAAGTATTCTTTAGCACAGTCTTGATCATCTGTAAGTGATCATTCCCTTCTGACACAGGATCAGTCGCCAAGGGATTGGCATCTACTAATTCCGTTATCCAGTTTGCATTTTCTTTAGCCATTTGATGCACTCAAGGTTACGGCGATCTCTAGTGTATCACCTGTTAATACTGTTCGTGGCGTAAGGAAATCTACCGCCCCGTAAAGCACTCCATCAGTTCCACCTTTTGTATTGCTGCTTGTGATGAACGCTCCCTTAATGGTATCTTCCGTATTGATAACGAATACCGCTTTACTTCCACTACTTGTGGAAGACCCGTTAACAGCGCCACCAAGATATAGAGGCTGCCTCTCTGACTGTGAGAAGTTTACGTTCTCAGTCCATCCGCTATGCGAAGACATTGTGTCATTCTCAGTTACAGTTCCCTCATTTTTGAGTCCGATGTACCAAGGGTATCCTTGGTCACCACGCATTGAGATATTCAATACAGCGTTCAGACCATCAATAACAACTCTATTATTTTTCTCTTCTCTCCAACGCAGATTTCGATCCGTGTCAAAGCATTCAAAAGTCCAGACGTTTTTAAACGCAAGACCCATATCTGTGTCGTGTTTCATTCTCAAGCCTCCATGTGCTTTGAAATTAATTGGGGTAATCAACTTTCTTCCATACGGTTACTACGTCTTGTTCTTCTTCCCACAATAAGGCAGGAGTTGATTCAATAGTATATTTTGTATTGAAATAGAAATCTGTAACTAAAAAAATCTGTTCCGATCTTGCTTCCATACTGTTTGTAAAACTAAAGGAAACATCCTTTGACCACTTTACGCCTACCTTTCCTCCTATCCCTAAAGACATATCAAATACTATCTCTGCACTAACCGGAGTTGTATCATCCCAGTCAGGTGGGTAAGTCTCCCAAGGAATAACAACTGCATCCCAAGACGCTTCTGTAGCCTTTACATCTGCTTCCGCTTTTTTCTCAGGCGGACAGTGATCTTCAGGCGTAGACATGGCGCACCCTCAGTTGTGATCCGCTGTGCCTATCTCTGTTATCCTGATCCTGCATATCCAGAACCGCTGCGTCAAACGCTTGCTTCCATAACTGTATACGGTTGTCGTTCATGATAAACGGCTCTGCCTCAAGCAATGCGCCGTAAAGCAGTACATCCGGTGCAAACGTGGTAAACCAGTTTGTTGGATTAGAAGCAGACAAGGGGGGTGATGATTGGTAAAAAAGCATCTCAGCCTCATAATCTGAATCTGGTATTGGTCCCAACTGGACCTCACCTGACACTATGGAATACTGGCAGGGTCTACCCTGATCATTGTTTCCATGCAATAAATCAAATATCTCAGGAGTCACATACTCAATGCTTCTGACTTTCCCCCCGGAATTTATCTGAAAGTTTCTCATCTGAATATATCTAGGAGGCAAAGATAATGCCCTTTGACCCGGAACCGTATTAGCCTTCTGCTTAACTTCCATACTGCGAATGCGTAGATTCCTGTTTAGCCGGGCTTCTGCCAAGGCAATGAACTCCGGTATTCTATCGTCCAAGTCATCACGATCAGTCCAGTTACTTACCGCAGTCTTTAATTCTGTATAATTACTTATTGCCATTTGGTTCTGTCCTTGTTATGCAATTTTTCTTAGGTGCTTAAACTCCGGTCCAATTGTTAATTCTGTCATATCTTCCTTGACTCCAATGCTGCCCTCTACCCAGACATTAAACGCCAGACTAATTCTATCTTGTCCAGAAACCTTCTCATCCACCATGTGGTGAAGGTCGCTAGGAAACAACAGTATGTCACCTGCTTTAACGCTGAACACCCAACTTGGGGAGTTAAACAAATGATAGTTTTCTACCGTCAAAGACAATATATTCCTATCCTCTCTGAAGAAGGTAATCGTGTCTGAGTCGGTTTCTAGGTAAACAACTCCAGAGATCAGGGAGTTGGAATGATTATGCCTGTGGTGATAATCACCTCTACCCGTCTTATTTAACCAACTCTGCGTCAGCACTGGCGACACTGAGTTTACCGTGGTTATAACCTTATTCCAGTAATCATCAATAACTGACTCAACGCTGACCTTTAACTCTGGCAGGCGATCAAGAATGTACACATCTGAACTGGTTGAATTACCAATGCTTCTATGCCAGTCACAATCCTGCCAAACCTTCTTCTCTTCCTCTGTCCATCCCCGGCTCATCTCTGTCCGATATATAGGAGTTGGGAATATGCCCGTTATACTCCCTTCATTAACCATTCATCTTCCTTAAGTCGTTCGTATGGCTTTGGTCGCTTTGTCCGCCTAGGGCGATCCTTATCCTTGGTCTTCTTCTCCAGACGCTTGCGCCTAGAATCTTTATCTCTTGTCATGAGTGGACTCTGCACCAACATAGGGCAGATAACCCTCATTATGTCTATTCTCCCACCTCATCAAAGCCTGATCTATACCACGCTTTGCGTACCACATACTCCTGTCTGCGTCCCTGTACATCTTTTTAACCATAGGCTCACAATGTGAGCATACACCTTTCTTATTTAATTCGACCTGCATATTGCAGTGCTTACACGTGTCCATTAGTTTCTCATTTTTAGTTTTTAGGTTAATTATAGTGTTTCCCTTAGAAACACTATAATTATATGTAAGGCTTATATTTTCCCTACGTCTAGTATGGGAAAATGTAAGGCTTACATACTCTTAGGTTAACCTTAAGTCTTTGGTAATCCTTAATACCAACAAATCAAATCCCTCTACTATATCAGATAAATTAGGTTTTTCTCTTTAGATTCAAGTACTTACAGTTGACGTACTAGGTAAATGCTTTAAATATAGGGGTTTTTGAATGCTTTTTTTATCCCTCCGGTAGGTGGATAGGATATATAATTTCTTACTTCCTGCGAAAAAGGGGTGCATAGGGTCTATTCTATACCAATATCGAACCAATACTGTACCAATACTGTACCATTGGTCTCAAATGGTTTGGAGAGTGTGAGGGAGGGTGCAGGCTACATTCAAAATTAAAAATAATATTCCCTCATCGTCTAAGGTCGTAGTACATTCACCAATCTTATCCAATGCATCAGGTAATATAATGCACTAATGTAGTGCACAATAAGTAACGCATTAACGTAGTATCTATTGCATGCCCTTGATAAGCGTGGCTTATGATAACTATAAGATTAACTAATCGAAGATTAGTTCATCGACTGGTGCGCTAACATTTAAACCATAAGCATCACGTTAGCGAACCATAAGTATCATTGATTAGTAAGATTGGGATAGTCGTGGTACTATCGGTTTGAACTGATGTAAACAGCGCAACCAAAAGGGAGCGTTAAAAAGATTTAAAATAAATGTTGCATTATTATTTTAGATCGGTTAGACTTCAGTTTCTGGGTTGATATCACCGGTACCAACGCCCAAAGCGTGAGAGTCAGGTGCACTACAACTCAGACGACCTGAACAAGTCGTTAAACTGTTCAAGGGTTTGATTCAACGTCTTCGTGACCGCTTGACAGAACTCTTGATAGTATTGGCTTGGGTGTTATCGCTACGGCTAGTCTTTACGGCTTAAAGCACACCACCTTAACGCTATCAAGGGTTCGCAAGTCATCGATTGAACAAGTCCTGATTCTGATCGAAAGTCTATCAGTTGAGGCTGTTGCCTCCATTAGTTAAATCTGAGACCTGATCCAAGCGGATGATTCCCACGGGATTCAAGTAAGTACCGCAAATGTCAGGGGTTTTGGTAGACGATTAAATCATGGCGAAGTCGAAGCAAGGTAAAGCATAAGACCGTGGTTTGTGTGTGGCTTGCGTCCTGATAGCAGATCAGGTTATAATCTGCTCATATTATTCGTGTTTTGTCCTACGATTGAGGCTGATGCAGGGTTCTCTAAAGGATAATTAACCAGTCGGCGGGTATTTGTTTGAATCCGGTAATGCGGTGATTCTGCAAGTATTCCTTTAAGACGCACGATAGACCCGAACATGTCTATAAACTGTTCAATTTATTCGTGTTTTAGTTGAGTTATCAACTAATTAACCCGCCCACAACATCTATGATCCAATTGGCTTTTGCCTATGTTCTTGGGACGACAAGCGCACGATAGACCTGAGTATGTCGCTAAACTGCTCACCTTTATGCTAGTTATTCAATTCAGAATGACTAGTTTAAGGGTTAAAATTATGAAACTTAGAAACATTGCGTCAAATATGACTGAGATTGAATTCAAGAACGGCGTCACCATTTTGTACTCATACAAAACGCCAGTAGCCGGATTTAATCCAGATCATCCTGACGGCGTTAAAGGACAGTTCAAGACCTCAACGCACTACAGTCCAACGACCACCCGCCACATTAATAAATATTTTCGTGGTGAATGGAATCTGGACGCAAAAACGGAAGTCCCAGAAGTATCGCAGGACTTCATTAACGAATTGGTGGGATAAATGGACACTGGAAGCAAAATATTAAACTTCGCCTTGTGGCTACTTGTTGGCTCACTGGCGATCGCTATGTTTGTGCCTGTTGGTTGGGTATTTCTTAAAACTTTAGGAGCAATTTAAAATGATGGATCGAAATAGTAAATACATTACTCAGATAGAAAAACAACTGAAAACAATTCACGACGCAACCAAAGAAGAAGTCTACGATGTTGAGGAATTCAGAGATATACTGAGTGAAATTCAGTTAAGGTCAGCACTGGCTATGACATACTTGGAGCCTATGATAAAAGATAAAAATCAAGGGAAATAAAATGAACAATCAAGAAAAAGAAAGCATGAAAGAGTACATGATTCACAGCGACGCTTACAGCCTTCACGTTCTAGCAAAAGCGGATGCAGATTTAACCGGTCTTGTAAAAGTGAAACTTCTTGAACTAGACGGGTTAGATTCTGTTGTTGAGGGATCAGGTTTTCACTGGATAGAAATTTAGGGGAATAAAATGAATAAATATTTGAAAGATGTTCAGTCTCAGTTAAACTTAATTCACGCAATGACTCAGGACGATGATGAATTCGCTGAAAATGATCAACGTGAAGTTGACAAAGATGAGTTAATGTTGCGCTCACTGATTGCTTTATCAGCATTACAGCAATACTTTCGGACTTAGAGGATTAATAATGAATATATTTTACCTTGACCCATGCCCGCATCGATCAGCCCTATGGCATAACGACCGGCATGAGGTCAAAATGATTTTGGAATCTGGGCAAATGCTGTCCGCTGTACTACACCGGCACGGCATTCAGGACGATAGGCTGTACAAATTGACCCATAAAAATCATCCATCGACACTGTGGGCGGGTGATTCCATTCAACATTTTGAATGGCTAACTAAATTATTCTTTTGGCTTAACAAGCAACGCACAGCCCGTGGTAAGCCGTCGCACAAAACCTTTGATCGATTGTGGAATTTGGTCGATTCATACGCTGTGTGGGATTTGTTTGACGCTATGGACGATACATGGACGCCACCACCATTGTGCATGCCGGATGAGTTCAAAACTGACGTTAGCCCATCACGCTGTTACCGCAATTACTACACTGCGAAGTGTAACGAATGGCTGTCACGTGACAAGCCGTTAAAAGTAGAATATACCGACAGGGCTTTTCCCTATTGGTTGAAACTGGAGGAAAACAATGAAAACAAGGAATCCGGTCGCCAAACACGCACCGAAATTCAACCGGTCTAAGGTTGAGAAGCCCAAGAAGGGCAAAGGATCGTACAAGCGACCTAAAAACCAAACTATTGCGACCATAGGGTTGCAATGATTTGTTTTTTAATGTTAAAATTAAACTAGGAGGTAGTATTATGATTGGCGAAATCTTAATGTGGACAATAGGCATTCTGATTTGGTTTAATGTGGTTTGTTGGAGTGCTGTTATTGGTCTCAATTTGTTAGGTTGTTTAATCAAAATATTTAAATGGTGAAAATAATGAATACATATGAATGGAATGATGAAGAATTTGATGTTGTACCCTTCAACTACAAGGCTGTTAAGTCCTTGGCTGTAGATACTGAAGGAATGCTGTGGGCGATGACACTTCACTGCTTCACTGGTGAAGGTAACATTGTCGTAATCAAGGACGCACTAGCGTCTGACTTTATGGAATGGCGTGATGGTGAACTCATTCAGAATGTGTTCCCACAATTGAGTGCTGATCAGCGTGAAATGCTGATGACTGGCATACCACCCGAAGAACAAGAGGAAATGATGAATGAAATTTGCGATAGTTGATACAGGTAAGAACGCCTTTAATGTTTATATGTATTTGAAGGATAAGTACTCAATCGTACAAACTTATGTTGGATTTAATCTGGACAGAGTTAGACAACATACATACAACTCAATGGATCGTGGCGACACAGTTGAGGAATTCACATGGGAGGAATGGAATAATGTTTGATGACCCACAGTTGGACGTAGACGAAGCACCAAAGGGTGCGCAGTACAAGATAGATGATATGGTATTAACCTGTGATAATGAAATCATGGTGGTGGTAGATATTCAATTTGTAGGCTCAGTTTATAATCAATTTGGTTATGATAAAGATGATCCTGATAATTACGACTATCTTTTGATGACTAAAGAATGTGAGGAGTACTGGTATTCACACGCTCAGATTGAGCATAAAGCAAACCACATGAAGGAGGTGTATTATGGATAAGGCATTATTGGATTTAGAACGATGGTTGGATAAGAAAAAACTTATGGATTATGAGGTTACAATTTATGGAACTGATCCGTATGTTAGCGACTCAGATGTGTCAGGTTTTGATCTTGATATGGATGAGATTGAGCGTCAATACAGTCTATCCGAAAAAGGAGTGGATGAAACTTAAGTGTATGAAAACAAAGAGAATAACTGGTATATTCTGATATAGTACAGGGATATACTTTGTTGTTTAGGTTAACCTTAAGATATTTATTTACCCCCTTTAGAGGGGGGGTAAATAAATAAGGAAATAGAATAAATGGAAAAGAAAGAGATTAGATATACCCGTAAAAATAAAAAGGGAATCAAGATGCGTTGGACTTGTTTGATCGCTCTGGAAAAGATGAAGAGTATCAAGAGAAGTTCAACCACAAAGATAAAACTGACTGGTCAGTGTGACTGGGATAAAGTATTAAAAAACATGAACAAGTGGTATCTTGCATGTCAAAAATGTCCACCAAGACATTATGGTGCTAAGTGGAATAAAGAAAAAGAAATTATCTTACGCCAGTGTGAACAAATCTATTTAGATATGATTAAGTATAGCAGGTATTACCCTACCCCTTTCATGGGTAATGATTCCGGTCTTGCAGGACCAACAGATCGCTATATCAGTATCAGCCGGATCAAATGGAACCCACACGAAAACGGGTGGGATTACTCTCACTCCAAAGACTTAGCCGGTGACCAGTACTGGAAGCCTCAAGGTAAGAAGCCTGTGAAGATCATTAAGAAGGGTAAACCGGAACATGACTGGGCTACTCTTGACTACCTTAAACGTCGTGATTTCTACAGAGGTTGGCGTCGCATTGTACCTAACGGTGGTGCTAAGTTAACGTCATACAATCAGGCGTTCACTGATTGCGGTAAGAATGGTAGGTTCGGACAGAGGATTATCACATAATGGATATCGATAAGGATACGTTATTAAAATACTCAAAGATTACTGATGCTCAACGTAAGGTCAGGGATTCAGGGTACTTTGTAGGTGAGGTGATGGATAGGTTCCTTAACGGAACCAACATGAATGGAATCAAACTGCCGTTTCATGTGTTCGACGATCTGTTTAGACTGAGGGCACAGGAGTTAACGGTACTGGCAGGGATCAATGGAGCAGGTAAGTCCATGATCGCCGGTCAGATGATGATCAGTGCTATAGATCAGGGATACAAGTGCCTGTCTATCTCACTGGAAATGTCACCCGCTAGTCAGGTGGCACGTATGGTCAGGCAGTGTAGTCTACAGAAGAACCCCGAACAGGACGCTGTATTGTCCTATGCTGCATGGTCACATGAGAAGATGTTTTTCTACGACCAACACGGTAGCGTTGACGCACGGACGTTACAGTCGATCATACGCTATGCTGTAGACGTGCACGGGGTTGACTTTGTACTGGTTGACTCACTCATGACAATGAGCATGGCGTCCGATGATTGGAATGGTCAGAAGGATGTGGTTTGTTCACTGGCTAACCTAGCCCGCAACCTAGATATTCACTGCTGTCTGGTGACTCATGCTAGGAAGGGCAATAGCATCAAGGACAGGCTAGACAAGTGGAGCGTAGCAGGTAGTGCTGACATTACTAACAGGGCAGACAACGTGATTATCATGGGTCGCCTGTATGAGATGGATGGTGCTGATGCGTACCTATCACTGGCTAAAGCCAGACACTTTGATGGTGCTGAGATGGACATAGACCTGAAGTTCGACATGGGTAGCCTCAACTACTATATGTCAGGGACTATGCCACAGCAAACAGGGATGGATGTTATCGGCAGGGCTGAACCTACCGATGGCATACATGGAAACTTAAACATGGCAGGATTAACATGACATTAATGAAGATGCATGAGGTTAAAAATAAACACGTAACAATACATTGTACGCTTGATACAGGATCAGATGAGCGTCATTGGATTGAACTAGATACTAAAAAATCATACACAACAAAACAAATTGGAGACATTGCAGACACAATAAAAACATACGCACAAGAGTTAGACTTGATTGAGAAGTTATATTGAAAACACAATCAGGCAAAGCAAAAGGTCGACGGCTTCAGCAGTGGGTAATGAATCAGATACTTGATCGTTTTACCGGACTGTCGGATGATGATGTGACCTCACGTAGTATGGGATGCGGAGGTGAAGATGTACTTCTGTCCCCAAAAGCAAGGGCAAAGTTCCCCTTCAGTATCGAAGCAAAGAATACTGAAAGACTGAATCTACACAAGGCATACAATCAATGCATAGAAAACAGTAAGGAACTACATGAACCGCTATTAATAGTTAAGAAGAATCATTCCAAACCCCTAGCGGTTGTTGATGCGGAGTGGTTTATAAAAAACTGGAGATCGAAATGATAAGAATGAGAAACACAATTACCCCACTACTTGACCGCTATCAAGATGCATGGAATCAAGCGATGTTACCCGCTGATGGACAGATAGTTATGCAATCTGAAATGGTGACCAAGTATTACAAGGTATCATACGAAGAAGATGGTTCTATTAAATACAATCCAATTACAAAAGATGAGGCGATGAATGACTCCTAAAACTAATGACAAAGAACGTGCGCTAAAGCGTCCATTCCCTATCGGTTCGGTATCTTTTCGCAAGGGTCCGGGCGGTAGCAAAGAACTGGCATACATCACAGCACGGGACGTAATGCAAAGACTGGATGAGGTGTTTGGTGTTGAGGGTTGGTCAGACTCATATGAGTTTATCGGTGGTCGCATGATGTGCAACCTAACCTGTAACTTTGGTGGCACACTGGTATCCAAATCAGATGGTGCTGATGACAGTCAGATCGAAGGTGCCAAGGGTGGTATCTCAGACGCTCTCAAACGGGCAGCAGTGAAGTTCGGTATCGGTCGGTACCTCTACCACCCCGGAGCATTCAACGGGCGTCAGCCGTCAGCATGGGCAACACCAGATGGGTATGACAAGATGATGGAGGAAAGAGATGCAAAATCAACTGAGGAATTCAGGGAGGGTTTAGGTAAGTGATGAAGTCTGGAATACTGGGGTTAAGTATGTTGGCTTCAGTTGCTCAGGCACAGGAACCACCTGAACATTTCAATACCAAGACGGTACCCTTCTATCTTGTCTGCTCTACCCCCACCGAAATGCGGGATGTGCTATTGGAGGAAGCAGGTGAGATTGCATTGGTAGCAGGATGGTTAGACACTGGAAACCAGTGGTTGATATATGCAAATGAGTCTGGCACAAGCATGACTTTTGTGGTGCATAAATCAGATGGAGAGGCATGCATCATATGGTCTGGCATTAGCAGTAATGGTAGGGCATTCATCATGAACCCCGCCCCAACATTTCCTGATGTGGAGGATGAATTAATAACAAAAGACGGATGGAATCTATGAATGAATTTAGAACAGAACTAGGGCTGAACATATTTAAAAACAAGTATGCTCAGAATCAGTATGAGACATGGGCAGACAGGGCACACATTGTGGTTGATGCTGTTGCAGGTACCAACGGTGGTACTGAGAAAGCCCTGCTAACCAAGGAAGAACGTGACCAGTTGGTTGAGTATCTGGTTGACTTCAAGTGGTTGCCGGGAGGTAGGTATCTCTGGTATGCAGGACGTAAGGCTAGGTTTTATAACAACTGTTATCTACTCAAGGCTGAAGAGGACAGTCGTGAGG
>WLWH01000807.1_pt1 | contig 24484 bp, 45 predicted proteins | sample 6712741 | NCBI WGS metagenome assembly WLWH01 (sample SAMN12718694, study PRJNA515312) | sponge metagenome | isolation source: marine sponge | host: Mycale hentscheli | place: New Zealand: South Island, Marlborough, Capsize Point | collected 2003-05-01
ATGGCTGCCAATGGGATGAGCGACCCAGTAAATCAAGAAATGATCAGCCGCCCTGTTTACAAGCCATGCTCAACTGTCACATGGCACTTTGACCGTTCGGGTGAGGTTCCTTACTCACGGCTGAATGCAGACAAGACGGGAATGGATTACTTCCCCAAGGATGCCGTCATCCAAGACGTTCGTGAGGCTCTGGCATACATGTCAGCAGAGACGGGTCTGAATTTTGTTGAGTCACCCACCTTTGTTAGTGGCGATCAAACATTGCGTATCTTTTGGCAAGATCTGCCTGGAACCATCTGGGGCCTGGGCGGTGGAACGCAAGGATACGGTGGCAAGGTTGTGCTTGATACTAGCGTTGAGGGAAATACATATACCCAAATTGTTAAGGGAGAGTACCGCCCTAGCGGCATAACTCAGGCTCTCGTCATTCACGAGGTCATGCACGCGATGGGCTTTGGTCATCAGAAGTCTCAGTCGTCCATCATGTACCGCAACATTGGTTTCCGTAAGGATCTAGGCGACATTGACAAGGGTTTGCTTGCTAAGCACTACCCTCGTACCAACTGCCCTGCGCCTGCGCCTGAGCCGCAGCCTGAGGTTGCTCCTACGCCTCCTCCTCCCCCGCCCACACCAGTTGACCGTACTGGCTGGCTGATGCGGGATACCGTTAGCCCCAATCTGTTGACCAAGGGAAAGGCCAAGTCCTTTAAGTTTGAGGACGGCTACTACAAGGACAACATGACGGGCTCCAACTGGACGGTCAAGAAGAAAAATAAAATCACTCTCGACTGCACGATTCCTGAAGGAACTCCCAAGGGTAATCGCAAAGGCTGCTACTCAGATCACACGCTATATGTCTTTGAACTGAAAGGCCCCAAGAAGGGCAAGCAGATCGACAAGGGCAAGACCGTCAAGGTTCCCAACGACAAGGGCAAGTACATCGTGGTTGTCGCCCCTGAGGAGCCCACCAAGTACAACAAGAATCAGGGTCGCATTGTGTGGATGGTGAAGAAGTAATGCCAATCTACACATACAAATGTGATATCTGTGGTATATTTGACTACCGACAGGGTATGGGTGATGCTAACTTGGAGCATTGCCCTACCTGTCAGTCAAAGGTCTGGAAGACTTTTAGTGTAGTAAATGTCTCCTTTGTTGGAGATGGTTTCTACAGTAACGATAAGAGAAAGGGTAATAAGAAGTGAAAGAAAAGCAAGCGATATGTTTTGATGACATTCTGCTCGTCCCTCAGGATAGCGATGTGCAGTCTCGTCACGATGTTGACTTGCAGATGCTCCTTGGAAACATGATGCTAAGGCTTCCTGTTATTTCTGCACCTATGGATACCGTCACAGGAGTTGATATGGCGGTAGCGATGGAGATGCAGGGTGGTCTAGGAATTGTTCACAGATATATGTCAGAAGAAGAACAGATTACTAATATCTTAACTCTTGAGGCGATGAACTGCAAGACATATGGCGTTGCTATTCCTTCCAACAATGGATATCTCAAGACAGCAGAAAGGTATTACGAGGCAGGAGCCAGAATCTTTTGTGTTGATACCGCAAATGGTCACGGAACTTATGCAGTAGAAGCAATCAAGAAACTCAGCGCAATGTTTTCTAATTCTAAAGTTCATTTAATGGCAGGCAATGTTGCTACAGGCAAAGGCTTTGCCATGCTCGCAGACGCAGGTGCACACTCTGTCAGGGTAGGCATTGGCGGTGGCTCTGTTTGTACCACAAGATCAGTAAGTGGTCATGGAGTACCAACGCTACAGTCCATCTTTGATGTTGCTACTGCCAAGGACAGCCTAGGGCTGGGCACAGGGGTCCTTGCAGATGGTGGAATCAGAACGTCAGGCGATATGGTCAAAGCATTTGCGGCAGGTGCTGACGCAGTAATGGTCGGCAGTATGCTTTCAGGAACTGATCAATCCCCAGGTGATTTGATCCACAACAATGACGCATCGTACAAGTCATTCCGTGGAATGGCCTCAAAAGGGGCTCAGGAGGACGCTACAGGCGGTTTTAGCGTTGAGGAGGGTATTGAGACCCTTGTAAAATATAAGGGCTCTGTGTATCCAATTCTTAATCAGATCCGTGGAGGGCTAGGAAGTGGTTGTTCCTACTCAGGAGTCAACTCCTTGAGTCAACTGTCAAACTTTGCGGAATACGTCAAGGTATCTCCAATGGCTATCCATGAGACACAACCACAACATGAGGTGTATAATGGAAACTAAGCATGTAAGATGCTGGAATTGTGGAAACGATATGGAGGTGTATTTAGGTGATGAAAAAATTTCAAAATCTCCTGAAAAAGAAGAAGCACGAACCTCTAACTGATGCTGACGTAGCAGATAATATTAGATTTGTTGAGATAATGAGAAATCTAGGTATCTGGATAGAGAATCGTGAACCCACCTACCGTGACATTGCAAACTTGTGGTACTTGCGTGGAAGGGAAGACGTTAAGTATGATTAACGATGCAAAGGACAAGGTGCATGACATATTCTGCTTCTATGCGGAATGGCCTGTCAACACTTTTATTTGTATCTGCAAGAGAATAGAGAAGATAAGAATGAACGAGCGTCGTCAGGCTGACAAAGAGTGGAATGACGTATCGGTTTTTACAGAACAACTCTCATACAATCAAGGGTATGAGGCTGGATACCTGAAAGGGGTAAAGAATAGAGATGAGTAATTTTCAGTTTGATGAGACAACAGGCACAGGCTACATTGAGATTGTTAAAACTAAAAAAGATGATACAATTGTAGAGATGAAATCAATGCCGTGTGACCTCGTATTTGATGAGATCGGCAACCTTGCGGGGATTCGTATTCTAGGACCAGCAGGGTCGGCGGTAGAGGGCTCTGGGGCCAACACAGCAGCAGGGTATCAGCAAGGAAGAGATGAAGCAGCACAAGACATTAGATCGTCACAGCCATTAGAACTGGTCAATCTAAATCTTGGCATCATGAATGCAATGGGCAAGTTGCAGGAAGAATTCGCAAGAATTGCAGGAGGCAAAGCGTGAAACACGATTCTGGTATATACACTCAGTCACGAGGCGGCAAGATTTGGATAGATTCTCAAAGTCTTATTGACCACATGACAAGTGTGCTAGATTCGATTGTTGACAACATGGACACCACCGTCAAGGAAATGGCGGTAGCCACCTCAGAGGACGAGATGGAAACGCTCATGGTCGCTATGGATATCCTTCGCGGCAGCGCGGTAGCCTCAAGGCGATTCACAGACTTTGTAGAAATGCTACAAAACATACACGAACTACATCAATGGGAGACACCAGAGGAACTACTGGCAATCTTTGAGGAAAATCCCGTGGAAGACGATGATCCCACATTTGGTGTAAAGAAAATTGGAGACAAGGACGAGGAGTAGAATATTTTGTCAAAATCTCCTGGTGAAAAAAAATTTACAAAATCTCCTCAGAAATCTCCTGGAAAAGTTTTTGCAAAATCTCCTGACAAAATAACAAAATCTCCTCATAATGCAAATAGATACAAATCTCCTGACTTGAAGCGTCGGCGCGGATGGAGAAACAAACCTCCCAACCCCTACAAAAACATGACACATGAAAAGGTAGAACAAAGGGAGGAATATACTCTGATGGAAAATGGGGAAAACTCTGCGGGGTATGTGGAGTGTCAAACAACTATAGAAGAACCCCTAGAGATAATACATGAAATACATGATATTGACGATATAGACGATATAGACAATACATTGATATAGATATATATAAATATTGATATATAGATATACACTCCTCTATGGCCTTGTGAGAGCCTTAAAACACCCTTTTATATACTGTTTTATATATAATATTATGTTACTGATGTGGAGGCGCGTGGGTGGAAAGGGAGCCAAGGGGAGGGAAATGGAGTATGGTATATATATAATAAGGCTATTTCTCATTAAAAAATATGTCCCTAGGGCCTAAAAATGGTGCTTTTTTATATAAAAATAGACAAAAATGCCTAGAATAGAGGGATTTTGTTATTATTGTATGTATTTAGTATATCTATAGGGCCTATACAAGAAGGAGAATGATATATAGCAGCCTCTACTGCCATGGATACCCTGGCCTGGGGGTCAAAGTCGTAAGAATCGGTGGAATGAAGAGATCCCAATGCAATACTACCACCTGTACCTATAGAAGTATAGTCAAATGCACTATAGGACCAATCACTACTATCTACCTCGTATAAATGATTGCCAAATGCTACTATAAAACTAGTATGATTGCTTTCTTCTATAGGAGATAATCCTTGATCTTCTAGTTTCTTTATAATATTATTAATAAATACCCCCTCTATCCATGAATTGGGGTCTTCATCTATATATTCTGGTAATAACATGGTAAATGCTCTTTGGCCTATGCCCTGGCTGCCTGAATAACCAACAATAGTATTATTAATCATTTTGATTTTGGGTAGGCCAAGGCGTAGAATTACATCTTCATTAGACATACTTCTATCACCTGCTATATAAACACCCTTGTCACTTCGTACCGCTGCTATAATTGTCATATCTGATAATCTCCATCATGTTATTATATATATTTATATGGGGTCGGGGTACATATCCTTGAGAAGTCTTCACCAAACACCATATAGTAAAGTACATAGGTAGTATTATACTCTAACTTTGGCAAAATTTTATTCCCTTCGTAATCTTTATTTTGGCAAAATTTCATTCATATCGTAATGTCCAACTTTGGCAAAAATATGTGCATATCGTAATACTTTATACCTTTTTATATATATGTCCGAATTGTCCTATTACCGGCTGACTTAGGGTACCCTAACCCCAAGTCCCCATACTCAATCTTTTACCTCCACAATCTTGGTAATCATTGTGGTTTCTAGAATTTCAACGGCAGTAGTGTATGCCTCGTCCTTGCTAACACCATAGACTCCAAAGTCAAACCCTGAGTCAGTAAAAATTAAATACTCTTTCATTTAGATCAGCCCCACGGTGTAGAGAAACCCTGTAGTTAGTGCAATCAAAGTTGCTGCAAAAATCCCCAATTGCGGCATGTCTACTCCTCTTCTACGATAATTTCATTTATGTATTGGAATGCATTGTCAGAAATGGGCATTGACTCTTTTACCCAATCCCATGCCACGCCTTCTGCCTCGCCTACATCTGCAACGTGGGCAGTCGCCTTGATAATACAATGGTCAAAAACAAAAGTGACGTTGTACGTTGCTTCGTTTCCATTCATCTCAAACACTATTCTACCTCCTTCACGGTAATTTGTCCATAGAGGGGATCGTTAGGTGAGGAAGCAAACATCTCTCCCAAGTCCTTGTATTTACCCTCAGAATCAACAACCAACATCTCACAAAGAGTTTCCCAGGCCTCGTTGAGGTAGGTCGTGCCCATGTCTGTTGGCTCACCCTCAACAACGTAGTACGCATACATGTACGCGAGGGGTAGCGAAATGTCATAGTAGTTTAGAAACTCAAACCACGTTGGGTCATCGCTCATCTCTTGGCGGTAGTCTACCCAGAGTTGGGCTAGGATGTGTGCCTTATCTTTGGTGTTCATCTTCATCCTCTGCTAGTTCTTGTAATTGAGTCCAACTATACACCATTTGATTTATATTGTCAAATGCTAGTGGGTTGGCGTGTGTGTAGGAATATACTGTAAATTGTTCTATCTCTTCTGTGCTGAAATGTCTGTCAAAATGTTTTAGGAACTTCTCCCCACTCTTCATGATACCTCCTCAGACATGGGCAGGGGGCCAGTATGTGACCCCCCGCCCTCATTGTACCAGAACGCTTAGCGACTGGCAACGGCAGGTGCCTTGCGAAGTCCAGTCAGATTGACTGAATCAACAAAGCGACCAGAGGCATCGCGGATTACGACGCGCTCCTGCTGTCCATAGCGGGTATCCCACTTTTCTAGATATGTGTACTTAGACATTATTGTTCCCTTTCTGTTATACGGATATTATATCATGCGTGTCAAATTACGTCAATAGCCATAATCATGAAACCTTGGTCCTCAACGTACCTAACAACATCCATGTGCGCTGTCTCGCCATAGAATCTCTTATTCTCCTTGCTACCATCCTGACGAACAAACTTAGTTCTGAAGAAATCAGGAAATGGATAGCCGTGCTCAACGATCATGCGACCGTTAAACTTCTCACCTCTCCAATGATCACTATTAGTTTCATCAAAGATAACTTGCCACTTAGCCTGCGATACCTTAGGCATACGAGCAGGACGGTACTTCCAATAGTCTTCCATTAGTACGCTCCCCAACATAGTCCTGAATCAATGCTAGATACATTATCCCCGTCAACGTTGTATTTGTCAACCATAACCTGGCCCAACTTATTGACCCAATTCTCTACCGTCCAATTCTTGTCAGGCGCACCCATGTATTCCCTGTGCTCACAGGACTGGTAGTCGTGAAAGCAAGTATCTAAGTAAACTTGGTCAGGGTTGTAAGGATCATAGTTAGATCTAATAGTCTTTAAAGGCTCAGGATCACGGTAGGTGTACTTGGGAGACTTTTTTGGGATATCTCCCCACGGTTCTACGCCATAGCGAGCACGCAGACTGCGAAAGTTCTCTGCAACCAATGCCTTGCCCACTTCCTGTGGTGAACGCTTGCTGATGCCCTCTTTGGTGATCCAATACGCCAGAGTATGAATAGTGGCGTGCGGTACTTCCCATGCTGACATTTACTTCTCCAATGCTAGGTGATATTCAATATGATCTAAGGTTATCATGGAATAGTCAGATCCGTCAAGCCTTAGAGACCTTGTGTATTCATCTATCATTTTTTCTTCAAAGGCTGCCACAGGCCTGCCTTCCTCATCATCTACTAAATACTCAATTCTTTCATCAGAGTGTTGTATTTGATAAATTTTCCTAAACATCTTGCACCTCCTGATTCGCTTCATGAATGGCATGGTCATATGCCTCAGTCCATGAGAAACCCTGGTCCTGATGCTGCTGAATGACGTTAAGGAATCTGTTAGCCCTGTCAGTTACCTCGTATCCACGGCTATCCAGAATAGCGGAAGGGGGTCGCTTCTCCCACATGTACAAGTCCTGAAAGCCTAAACCAACAAAGTATTCACCAACCACACAGGCAGCCTCACCGTCAGGCTTGACATAACGACAGGTGTTGTCGTCGTCAAAGTGCCAGAGGCAGTCAGAGTAGTCGTAGTATTCCTCAGCAGTCTCTCTGTCAAGATCATCATCATCAACTAGCACCTCAACACATTGGCAACGCTCGTCCTCGCCGTGAGCGTCCCCTCCCTGTTGGGGGTAAACAAAGTCAGGTCTAGCAGAAACAATAGGGCTGACACCAGCCAACACATCTTCTAAACTAAGTTTCTTACTCATTCGCCCTGAACCTCCACAATAGAGTAGCGATCAAATGCGTCACTCTCAATGCCAAAGCCTGAAACATGAAGATCATGCTTAGCAACCTGAATGGCACCGTCCTCTGCGTCCTCCTGGTCGAAGGCGGTAACGAGCACGACATATTCATACTCACACTTGACGATGATGCGGTAATCGTTGGCAGTTTTCATAGTGTTGTTCCTTTCTATTGGTGAGAGTCTATCAAACTTCTACGCTAGAGTCAATATTTTCGGGGGAATAATAAACGGAATCATCATTAGAACATGCACTACCAATAGCAAAGATAACTCCCACAACAATCATTAGAATGATGTATTTGATATCCATAGATTTCTCCTCAGATAGATGATAGAAAGATTTTATCAAAATTTCCTGGGAAAGTCAAGGCCATTCTTAAGGTTCTTAAAGGGGTATCTTAAAAACGTACAAAACGGACACGACCGGCCCGATTTTTTTAGTTGAAGATTTGAGCAGTTTAGACTCATGCTCAGGAGTGGAGGAGACTACGCGAACGCAATTTCCTTGACAGCCGCCAACATTTTGTTCTTGGTGGCATTGGTAGCAGCGTCGAAGCCACTAGCAGCAGCGAGGACACCTGTAGCGTCACCGCCGCGAGGCGAACGGTGCCAATCAAGGCGTTCCGTCAGAGTGTTGTACGCACCCCACGCGGTACCCTTGATGTTAGTAACGGTGTCGGAGGCGTAGATTGTGTTAAGCGTGTCAATCTTGTTCTCCCACTTGGTAACGCTACCCTTTGCGTCCTTCTCAGGCTTGGGGTAGACAGCAGTCACGATATCGAAGAACTGCTTGTCGTTGATCTCCTTGGCGATGAGTTCGTTAGCCATTTTGTCGAACTGATCCAAGTAGATGTTAGCGAGACCAAGAGCCTCACGAGCAGCCTGCACACGACCCTCAGCGGTCTGGGTGTGACGAATGCGGAAGGACTGCTTAGCACCACGACCACGCGCACCAACAGCAGCGTTGAGCGTGTTCTGGCAGACAACGCGAACGGGAGTCACACTAGCCTGGATAGCAAGCGAGCCGTCATGCGAAGTGTGGACGAGCAGGTAAGAATTCACCTTGTCGCTCGCGCCATTGGGGTCGAGGTTGATCTGCTTGTCAAGAGCAAGCGAACCGAAAACAACCTTGCCCTCACGGATAGAGCCAGCCGTCTCCCAACGACCGCCACCGTGGAGAATGTTGTCACCGAATGAGAACAGATCCTCGTTTTGGAAGGTCTGGTAGCGTTCGCCAACAACGCCCAACACATCAACGTCACCGTCGAAGGGGTTATCCCGAACGGTAGCGAAGTAGGACGAATTGCTGCGACCTGGGAGGCTAAGTTCCTCAAGGCGCACGTTCCAACCTGCCAAGTTAGCAAGGAGGAGCATTTGGGAGGTGGTGACCTCCTCATCGAACACGGTACCAAGACCGTGCCACGCAGGCTGACGAAGGCTTGCGAAGGAAGCCATGTCGCCGTACTGTTCAATCATGTGACCCATATTTTGAGCCCCTTTCTGTTTGTTGATATAGATATTGTATCCGATCATCGTTTATTTTGTCAAGCCCAAATCAAAAAAAAATTCAGAAAATCTCCCTGATTCTTAAAGGGTATCTTAAAAGGGGCAAAACGGACATTTCGGACGACCGGCATTTTTTTGAGAAAGTGGCTAGGATATCCCTGACTTCCCTAGCAGTTTTACGATCAGCGTCACCGTTGGGACTGATCGTTGGGGAGGCACAACACCAAAGGCCTCTACCCAAGTCTACTTGACCGTGGTGTAACGATCCTCTCCATCCACATCAAGGCGAAGGACAAAGCCGAAGTCCTTAGCGATGATCTCCTGAACGGTTCCCGTGACCCCAGACTTGCTGGTAGTGTAGGTATCTCCAAGGTTGATTTTCATATTATTTCCCTTTCTACTTCTTGCCCACGAGGACAACGGACGGCAGAACTGCCGCAGTCTGATTGGTTGCACCGATGAACGTGCCATTCTCGTCACGGGCCACGGCCTTGACGACCTTGCCAGCGTCCTTGGTGTTCCAGATTTCTGTGCGAACGATGATCTTCATGGTGTTCCTTCTTTCTTGGTTGTTGTTATGGTGTAAGTTTATCATGGTGGGGGTTCAGAGTCAAGTCTAAAACCCCCACCGTTATGATTTTGTTATTCAGACCTCGTTTACGTCTACGATACCCGTCCAGTCCCAGGATTCGCCACCCATGTTGGTGACAACATCAACGTCCTGCTCAAAGGCACGGATAGCGTTCTCTTCTGCCTCGTCGTGGGACTCAGCCTCAATCTCAAGGACGATGGTGTAGCGTCCCTCTACCTCAACCTCATAGTTTGCCATTTTATTTACCTTCTATCAGTTTAGCGTTTGTTAGTTCTTCTATTTTTTGGCTGAACCTTAGTGGCGTGGGCCACGAACCTTCTTCCTCTTCCATTTCATATACGACCTGTCCCCAGTTATCTTCCGTCAAGGCAACTGCTTCCATTGCCTCCACCGTTTCCTTGTCCCAATACTCAATGTAGAGTTCCTCCTTTGGGGGGTACATTTGTAGTTGTCTAATGATGCTCTCAACTAACATTACTTTTCCTTTCTACCAACTTGACGAGTAGAATATAGCATACCCGTCTGACAATTGCTTGGACAGTCGAATACGATCAAGGATCGAAACAGTATCTTGGAGTTGTCCAAAGTACCATTCATCATACTCATAGCCACCAAAGAAGAAGCCAGACCTAGGATCAAGGCCCACAGACTCAGCGGTGCGCTCAATAACATCTTGAGAGTTATCTTGTACCAGAATAACCTTCATGCAAGCGTCCCGAAGTTCTTTCAAATTCTCCTCAGAAACCCAATAGCGTTGGCAGTTGTCCTCACCACGCTGGACATTCTGAACAAACCAGTTATGAATTTGGTTAGCCTTGCGCCATTGACCTACAGGATACTCAATTGACATGCCAGCGGTGAAGTGGTTGGGGTCAATGAAGTCAAGACCCTTGGTGAGAACGTCAAACGCAGGGTTCGCGTAGGGGTCAAGGTATCCCGTGGTATCATTCTTGCTGTATTCCTGGCGAGGTATGTAACGCTCTGCCGTTAGGTACTGATCTAGTCCCATAGCCTTACCTTTCTTGTTGGTGTGAACCAACCTTATCAAAAAGTGGGGGATTTTGTCAAGTCTCGTAAGGGGTTTCTTAAATAACGATTTGGTAACGACGAACCGGCATTTTTTTGCACGGGGACTAGGAATCGAACCTAGCAAGGATAGTTTTGGAGACTGTCCACCGCCCAGCGGCCCCCGCCTAGTACTATGACGCGCTGCCGCGCTTGACAATCCAGATTAGTGCTTGACAAGTACGGGGAGTGAGACCGCGAAGTGCTGCAACCTCTCGCACCGCGTCTGCAAGTTCGCGGTATTGTGTTTTGTTTACACCCTTCTTGCCGTCCATGCCTGCTGCCTTTATCATCCATACGTCAATAACTACAGCGTCATGGTCGCCTGCAATAGCACGAGCAAAGGCATTAGTCTTGTCACCGTTGAGAGCATCGAAGCCTAACACAGTAGACTCACGCGCCATTTTAACATTGTTCTGCAATCCCTTGGGCGTGCCACCTAATGAGAATTCGATAGCCTTAGCAACGTTAGTTGACCAACGCTCACGGGGAGAGAATGCGCTAACGACAGACGCGCCAATTTCTAGACTGGAATCTAGATTTTCTGCAACGTCTTCTGCAATCTCTTCTGCGTCACGGTACCATACGGAAGCCTGTTCTACCTCTGCAATAGTGGAGGCATCGACATAGGCCAGGAATTGAGTAGCAATGTCTGAAATTTCTTGGGTGTCTTGATCTAGTGTCTTTATCATGTCTGAACCTTATCAGAATAGAGGGTGAATGTCAAGCCTAGTAGTCTTGGCGGTTAGGGTGTTTTGCCTTGCGAGAATATGACTTCTTGTTACGGTGCTTTGCAGAAGCATTGGACCTGCGAAGGTCTTGAATGTATTGAATTTCTTCTCGTGTCTTGCGTCGTTGTTTAATCATGGGTCAATCGTAGCATACTTTCTTAAATGAATCAACTTAATATGGTAACGAAATGGTAACGAAATGCCGGTCGCTCGCTCAGTCGTAGTAAGCGAGGACCATCTCTGCGTGCCAGTCGCAAGGCTCGTCATATTCAATGCCGAAGTCATCCTCGTCAATGGCGAAGTCAAATTCGTCCATGGGTTACACCTCCTCAATGTCTACTATAGCATCACAGCGCACAAAGGACTTGAGGGCAACGGAACCCTCTGGGTGGTCACACGCGAGGTACAGCGTGCCGTGACGCTCCTCCGTGTAGGGGTCGGTCATGATCGTGCCAGGGAAGAAGTACTTGCGATCTAGTTCAGAACGGACGCGAACCTTCATTTTTGCTCCTTGTTAGTTGGTGATAGCACGACGATAGCATACGGGTCTGACATTTGTCAACTTAAACCTTAATTCTTAAATAACGATTTGGTAACGATGCGACCGGCTGTGTCCGAAATGTCCGAATTTAGCAGCGATCCCCAACCGTCTTGATTGCCTGAATAGTCGCAAGGTCTGAGGGTACACCCTTGGCTTCCAGGTTGTTGGTTAGTTGCTCAACTGAGAATGTCTTATCAGAACATGCATCAAAATCCTCAGAGTTGTTAGCCTGAAACATGAGCACACTTGCAATAATCAAAGATAGTCCTATTACAAATCCAACAAACTTCATACCAGACCCGCTTCCAACATTCTGCTTTTCTTTATGCATTCCAGAATTTCTTCTACACATGCCTCAACTTTTTTATCGTCCCCATCATGCAACGCAAGCGCGGCACGCTTGATGTTATTCATGGCGATAAATTCATAGTCATTCATCTCAGCACCCCATTTCTTGCAGTCGGAAGTCATAGCACTCACGGCAAAGCGGTTGCCCTGCCGTGGAAACAGACCAGCCTTTCTTGCCAGCAGCCTCAGCACGAGCGCGTGCGTCACACACAACGCAGTCGTTGAGCAACACCGTATCGGTAACTTGGGTGTCTGCCATTTTTGCCATTTTCTTGCCTTTCGTTGTTGTTGGTACAACTGTACCATGGGGGTCTGACATTAGCCCTTGTGGGGGCACATGATTGGATCGTGGCTGCGGAAGCAGTCTGAACAATGGCAGGTGTCGAAAACATCTTCGACTGTCTTTGCGTACTCCCGCATGGCGAGAGCGATGGGGTTAGACCGCATGGAGATCAGCCTCCCCCAAGGTCACAACGTCAAGGACGCGACCCGCAAAGGTGGGGTGATCGGTGGGATCACCGTCAGTTGTGACACGGGCAGAGTACCCGTCTGTCGTGATTACCAAGTAAGTGAACATTTGGTTTTCCTTTCTTTCTACTGAGAGTATCGGCTCGTTTTTCTCAGTTGTTCCCTGTTTTCTAGATTTATTTTACCATAGGGGTCTGACAGTCATCTTAGAAAGTGTCCCAAATGTCCGAATTTTTCCGGTGGGCTTTGATGTGATCTCCACCACAATTATTTTTAGGAATTCTCCTTGGTTGCAAAGATACGCTTGCCCACAATCCACACGTTGTCAGCATTGTAGATCGGCTTTCCTGTAGCCTTGCGAACAAAGGAATAGTACTTGTAAGGATTGTAGGTCACCTCGTCATAGTAGCGATCCAGGGCAAAGATGTTGCTCATTTCCTCTGCCTCTGTATTTTCATCCATGACAGAATGACTATCTAACTCACCTCTCACAAAGGCGTGGACATTTTTCTTGCCCTCGCGTTGCACCTTGAGCCTACCCGCAGGTTGCACAGAGAAAGTGCAGTCGCGCATGTTCACCCAGGCGTAGTGCTTGACCTTGCCTCCGATGGGTCGGGCAGAAATACAATGCTTGTGCAAATTGTAGTAAGCCTCGTGTCTCACGGAACATCTCCTCTAGTTTCAGTTGGCTTCCATTCCATGGAATATTCTTGCGAAATCTCCTGAAATCCCACCATGTAGCAGACTCCCAGGGCTACGCCCACAGTCAGCACCAGGGCATATTCTTTGATCTTGCTCATGACACCCACTCCTCTCCCGTCAAGGCTTCCCACTCCCCAACAGAGATCAGTAGTTCAGCGTTGCCACAGTCAGGGCACACAGGCGCGGTTGTCGAAACATCGCACTCCTCGCAGATGGTCATTTCCTCAGAGGTGATGAGGTCAAAGTGATCGCGGGTGATCGTTTTCATGTTTTATCCTTTCGTCTGTTCAGACTCTAACACAGGGGTCTGACAGTCTATTCGTTCCAGTAGTCCTCTAGTTCTTCTTCGTTGGACCCATCCGTGATGATCCTGAATTGCGTACCCTCTGCCCAGAAGGTGATGTTTCCTTCTTCCCAGGTCACATCTACGGGATTATCAAATGTGATAACGTGATTCAGGTCAGGGCGGTCAGATACAGGAACAGAGTCAACAGGCACAAAGCCAATCATGCCAGCGTCAACAGGGATTTCAGCCACAGAATCCCATTCGCCCCTTGACGAGTATCCCCTGTAGGACATTTTTTCCAGCAGGTACAGACCATCACCGAATGCAGTTGAGAAACCACAGGCAAACAGATCGGTATTGGGCACAACTCCGAACAGATTTGGTTCCTCTTGGAAGTTGCAATTGTTGAGCCAACCATACCAGTCCTCATCACGAATGACATAGCAGGGATCGCCAATGTAGTAGGAACCCTTGTCCAGAACAGTTGATAGTTTTATTTCATGCTTATGCATACGCTGCATGACGCTTCCTTCCAATGTTGTAGTAGTCACCAGGGAACTTGCCGTCAGTCCACTTGAGGAAAGACGAGCAACCCTGACAGAAGAAATCATCTAGCGGGGTTTGTGGGTCAAAGATGGATTCACAATCGTCAAGATGATCGTCAGGTTGTCCAAACCACTTTTCCAATTCGATATGCAAAGAGAACATCACTTGGTATGGCTCCTGCGGGAACACAAGAATGTCCTTGTCTTTATTCTGAGCGATGTAGTCACCAAAGTCATCGTTCTCCACGGTGTAGAGATAGGTGTTGGTATTTTGGGTGTAAATCTCCCAGTAGGTGTCATGCCCATCTACCTCGTAAGCGAGCAGCGTTTCCATTTCTAGCCTTTCGTTGTCGATGGTTCTAATATACAGGAGGTATCGGCCCAATGTCAAGCAGATTTCCCAAAAATTCGGGGTTTTCTTAACTTCTTCGTAATCGTAACCCAAAACGGACAAAACGGACAAATAGGGCGCGACCGGCGTTTTTCCACAGGTTATCCACAGTCTGGGGAAAAGGTTGTGGAAAAGTAGGTTATCCACAAGTTATCCACAGGTTATCCACACCCCGTTATCCACAGGTTGTGCACAGGTTATCCCCAGGGCAGATTGCCGAAAGAACCCATGATGACTAGGGATAGGCCAATGAGAATTATTTTCATTGTGTCGGCAGACTCTCTATGTGTCCTGCCAATGCCCATGCACCAATGATGAAAAGGAAGAAGCCCCATTCCACTAGGCGACGGCCCCGCTTGGTGAGTTTCATTCTAGCCGCCCACCAATTCGGGAGCCATATCGGGAACGCTACCCACGACAACCGCGCTGCCATTGGGGTAAGCGGCTTCCATAGCCATTTGCCAGAGGTGGGCATTTTCTAGGCGGTCGAAGTGCATGGAATGCATATCGTTGCCATTCTTGAAAATAACTTTCCACATGGTCTTGCCTTTCTCTCGTTTGCCTATGTCTAGTGTATCGGATCAGTCTGACAATGAGTGACCATTTTAGATAACAAAGATTGTGTTATCTGCGTCACTAGCAATCATCTCGCCGTCCTCATCGGGGGAGATGTAGAAGCCACGGACAAAGTGGCCCTCGTTGGTGTATTCGTCCACCTTGGCATACTCACCACGGTAGATCACAAGCAATTCCTCAAAGGTCTTGTGCTCAGGCTCCCAAGTGTCAATGATGGTACGACCTGGCTTGGTGTTGGTGAAAATCTTGTACTGCATTTCTTTCTTCCTTCTCTCGTTTCTTTCAATCATTCTAGCATAGGGGTCTGACAGTCTAAGAAAATAGTTTCTCTACAGATACGAGGGCACCCTTGCAACGGAAGGTGCCTACGGTATTGTCACAGTAGGTGGCGGTAGGTGGGTAAATGTCTCCACACTCAACACAGTAAACATCTTCTATGTTGTAGAGGATACCATCTTCGGTCATGTGCTGCATTGTCTTGCCTTTCTTTTTGTTACTACCAACTTACCGTGGGTATCGGCTCAAGTCAAGCCAATATGACCTTTTTTCTAAACTTTTTTCTGGGGTCTGACAGTCCTTCCTCTTAAAGATGGACATTTTGCCGGTTGGGTACAAAACGGACATTTTGACGGGTGGGCTTTGCCCCCCTGTAAATTCGGACATTTAGGTCAATTAGGTCAATTCGGACATTAGGTGCGAACCCCCCAATCCTACCATTTAGTAGGATTGGTAAGGAACGGACGATGTGGACAATCGGTATTGTCATGAGTCATGAAGCAATCGGAGCAGAAGCACTCATCCGCATAGCGGTCAAGGATTGCTTGCTCTCGCAGGCTACGGGTTTGCTCGCTTGCAACGAGGTACTCCGCGATGCGACGCGCCTTCTCTTCGGGGGTACCCGTGGGCACGAATGGCTCGCGTCCCCCATGGTCAATGGTGAGGCTATCTAGCATGTCTCTCACCTTCCTTTCTTTCTATACCTAGGGTATCGGCTCAACTACTGAAGTAGTGACCCTTTCCTAGTAAGTTTCTTGCTTTATTTTGATGTGCATTCCGCAGAGCATTGGGTAGCGGGGAGCCATGCCTTGACCCGCATCCTGCTTGCACCAGTCACACTCAAGGTAGTGAGTCTTGCCGTCGGTACCTTGGAAAGGAACCTTGTTGATGGTCTTGGTGCTCATGGCTTGCTCTCTTTCTATCTTGTTTGTTATCTCTATTATACAGATAGTATCGGCTCGGTCAAGCCAGAACGACCCTTTTTAGGTAACGAATTGGTAACGGTATATCTAGACATATCTGGGCGTACTATGACAAATCGGACATTCTTCACATATCACGCATCATCCCTCTTAGAGCAAGTGTAAACCAAGGGGGAATATGAATTTAATTTTTATGGTACAATTTAATTTATGACAAAGGAATGTACTAAATGTAAGGAAACAAAGCCTTTAGAAAGGTATACTCGTTCTACTAATAATAAGTCAGGGTATCACTCCTGGTGTAAAGAGTGTATGAGTGATAAGGTATTAGAATATAGAGGTGGCAGGGTATTTACAAAAATGCAGAAAACAGACACACATAAACAATGTAGGATCTGTCTGGAACTATTACCTAATAGCGAATATAGTAGAAAGAATGGTACATATTGTAATAAATGTAAGAAAGATAAGGATTATGAGAGAGTTCTTAGACAAAAGGGTTTAGACATTGCTTCATATAATAAACTTCTAGAAAGTCAAAATGGCGTGTGCGCCATTTGCTTGTCTCCACCTACTAAGACAAGGCTATTTATAGATCATGACCATTCATGTTGCGAGGGGGCACAGAATTGTTCTAAATGTGTCAGAGGTCTATTATGTTTATCCTGCAACACATCTCTTGGCCTAATGAAAGAGAATATCGACGCAATTCGGAACATGTTAGACTATCTGACTATATAACGATATTCGTCATATTATATTATAAAAGTAATAGTCCATATAAACCATATAGACCATAATGCTATTATTGGAAGGAGGGGGGCCACTTTATGCCGCCCTACTAAGGGGTCGCATTTTATGCCGCCCGATTTTGCCATGCTTGTAATACATGGGGATAGTTGTTATCCAAAATTGTATAGAGTGCATGGGAGTAGGCGGTTATTTCCAACTGAGCATCAGAGGACTGTCTAAGAGTGAGAAAGTTAAGCAAGGCATTAAGGCTAGCAGTCCACCTCCATCGCACATAGAGGCTATAGGCAGGTAGAAAGAGTCGTGCTTGTTCTGGTGCAACACCTGAATTAAGTGCTTCTCTATATATTTCTTCCGACTTTTCAGTATGTTTTTCCATTAGTCTGGTGAGTTGTACCCCCAGGGCTTTGTCAACTGGGCCTAAGGAGCCCTGTTTGCTATTTTCTGGGGCTTTTCTCCATTCATCGTATGCGGGAAGGTAGTATTCATTGTTTTCCGTTATATAGCGACGAGAGGACTCATTCCATCCATTTGCGTCTTCTACATGAGTAGACGATACATGATGCTTCCACCATTGTCGCGCCACGAGTAAAGGCGCATAGACTTCAAAGGTCATGGTATTGTGTCTAAGGACAGAATCGTGATAGTTTGTGATTAGATAGTTTAATAGTTTGATATCCTTGTCTGATAGTTCTGTGCTTTCCTTGTCATACGATACCCTGGCGGCATTGACAATAGAGATTTCATCTCCCATAGAATCTACCAGTCGAATATATCCCTTGTCTAGTACATCAATTTTCATGCATATATTGTATCATTAAATGGTGGGGCGAGTAAGCAGGGTCTGTACCTCTGCGTCAGTCATTTTAAAGTTCCATGCGCCCATGCTGTGGACTAGCACCTGAGAACTATTGCCAGTATCATCAATCTGTACCTGAGTAATGGTCTGCGAAGGGGCATTGCCGTTTGCTCTTGTCCAAGTTTTTTCTGGGGTATTAACGTCAAAAGTTTTTAGTGGGTTTACTAGATCAGAGTCTCTCCAAAGTTGTAACGTGATGTTGGTAGCAGCGTCAGATCGGTAAACTAGTGTGTTCCATTCTCCTGGGGAGGCTGCTGTGGTACCTGCGACAGAAGCGACTAGGTTAGCAGAAGGATCATGTCCTGTATATATGTTCCCCGACGCTGAATTGTGCATTAAGTATGAATCCCAAGACCCAGTTGTAAACAGCACCCCGTAGTTATTATAAGCAGACTCATACTTGTATCTAACAATAAAAGTAAATCCAGCCCCAAGAGTATTTGCATCTGAAATGCTACCGGAAACAGCACCACCAATATTAAAATCGTTATTTCCCCCAACTCTAAGAGACCTTACCCCGTCGGTAACATCCCAAGAAGTGCCAGATCCTACTGTTAGGTCTGCACCAGAAACAGTTCCTTGGTTTGGCACGGTTGTTCCTGATTCATAATCAAAGTCATAATAGAGCAACGCGGCTGGTTTTGAATCAAGGTTGATTACTGAGGTGGCGTATGCTTGTCTGTAGTCTGATTCTGTAGTGGTTCCACCGCCTCCACCGCCACCGGACCCATCGCCACCGGACCCATCGCCACCTGCTCCATCTCCTAGATCCATATACAATGGGTAGGGGTATCCTGAGGGCCACAACTGACCAATAGTGGGTAGTTCTGGGGCACTACCACCGCCACCGCCTATGCCGCTTCCAAGACCTTGACCCTGAGAAACTACGGTATAAATATCGCGGTATCCACTAACTTTCCAGACATACTCAATTTCGTCAGCATCGAACATAAACTGAGTTACTTTGACTTGTCCATCAGATCTTGCGTGAGGAGTGTTATCCCCAGTAGAATCAAACTCTCTGTATCCAAGTACTTTATAGCGGGTTTCGCCTTCAAGGAGGGACAATTTAGTTCATCTCTATCATAAGGGCATAATAACTAGGCTTTGGCGCAGAGTTACTTATAGTTGTTCTAAATATCTTCCACTTTTTACCTGAAACTGTGTCTTCAAACTCATCACCATTAGCCAAAGAGTTTCTTGGTATTGGGTAGATAGCCCCCATTTGTATTCCATAGTTTTGTGTATATACTGCGTTATTGCTAGTATCGTCTTGCTGGGTATAGTAAAAAGATGACAAATCTAGTTTGACGAGAGGCAATTCTCCTTGTCCCAAAGTGCTAACATTTGACTTTGTTGCATAGTCAGCATCGGTCTCTAGTCCAGGAACGGTTGATACGTCTTCTTCTCTGTAATAGTGCATACCTTGGTGGGCGATTTCATAGATAGTATGATATTGTGTCTCTACTCTACTTGAGTAGGAGGTGCTGTACCCATTCAAGCGGAAATCATTCATTCCCCACTTTGTTTGCCAGTCTCTTGTTCCCTTTGTTGCACCCTCCTGGAAGGTCTTCATCCACATGGGTACTGGTCCTGTTACGGTATGAGGATAGGGGCGGCTGGCATCACTTGCACTATATGCACAGTTTGTTGACCAAACTGATCTTTCATTAGTGTCAATTGGAGAAATTAGCCTACAATGGTTTAGTACCCCTGGCTGCGATCCGTAGGCGGTTCCTGTCAATAGATTAATAACGTTAATGTAGTCTGGGGTTATATTCATGTATAGTCTAACGGGAGTTGTGGCAGGTGGGGTTGAGGTAGAGTTTTTACAAGTATATAATCTCGTATCAGATCCTGGGCTAGTTCCACCATTCCAATAATTGGAAACCCCAGTAAACGCCTTTTTTTCTACAGGAATAGCATATGTGTAGTATAAACTCTGAGTACCACTTTTCAAACCAATCAATGAGTCTTCAACGGGAAGAACTACCTCGTATCTGTTTCCTGTTAGCGGTACATCTGTTTTGATGCCGATTCCACCAGAAAACTTGCCATAACTCCAAGGACCATTAAAGCGAGGGTATAGGCGGCTAAAGTCATATCTGTCATCATAGTTTGGTCTGCTATCATCATCTGCTGAATATCCACCGAATCCACCAGTCCATGCCCAGTCGGTTCCCTCAACACCGTCAATGGCAGCGTTAAAGGTTCTGGTACCTGCAACTCTTTCTGTATATCGGTGAACATCAAATCCACCAAGAAAGTTTTGATCATAAAGTCTTACAAATCGTGCGCCTGGGTCAAGGAATCCAGATGGATCTCCAAGTTGAATCTTCATGTTGTAAGAACTGTATGTGTAGTCAATCGCACCGTCGGTGGCAATTGTGGTATATGTGCCAGCCGAGATAGTTGACTGTCGATAACTTGATTGATAGTAAAGACTTGTTTGAATCTTTGCATCGCTATAGTCACCCGCAACGGTATTGGGTTCGTATACATGCACAGCAAACCACCAGTAGTCATCTGTGTTCATGGCTGTCCAACATTGGGTTTGTCTACACCAAGTTTCTCCTCTTAGTCTATTACCATCATCGTCGTAATTGTCTACTTGTGGGCTGATCCCTGCAGTATAACTGCTCGTCTTCGCTGGGAGAATTTTTGCATCAAAAGTATCATCAGTTCTAGCCCAATACCCTGCTCTGTGTTCTTGTGTCATTAAGTATGTGTCGTTTGGTGCTTTGATGTATGTCATACCAAAACTTGTGTTTTCATCCCCTACGGGTACCCACGCATCCTCTGCTCCCAGGGTAACCCCGTTGTCGTCTGCTGCTTGACCAGTAATCAATGCGATCATGTCAGCAAACCTGTTTTCATGAGTAGTCTCTTTAAATAGGTATGTCATACCGTTGTTCTCCTTCAAGAATTTGTTATTTCGATTATATCATATTTTATTTTCAAAAAGCCAAGAAGAAGGGGATGAGATAGAATTTTATTATTCATTATAAAATTGGACAGCACAAAGGTGTGACTCCGAATGATTTGGTTTGGTTTTCTTTTTATCAGGATATTATATATATTATATATATAGTACTGGAAGTTTTTAACAAAAGGTCAAAAGTCATTCATTTTTGACGAATTGTTACCAAACTGTTATCGCTGCGTAACATGCCTGTAACATTTGTTAACATGTACGAAACATTCAGTTAACATGCCTGTAACATTTAATGTTTAAGTATTTTCTGATATAATGAGGGTATGGCTAGTCACAAGATGGTTTCTGTAGGAACTACACCAGTTCTTCTATCTCCCCCAGGGGTTCATGGAGAAATTGATATGGCAATCCAAAGCCAGAGTGGAACGGGTAGCGTTTTTGTTGGTGCCCAAAATGTTTCACCATCAAATTTTGGCTCAAGGATTTTCCCCTATAGTGTCTATTCAGTCACTCTTGGCGGGTCAGAAGAAGTATGGGCTGTTTCGCAGGGTGCAGTAGTAGTTTCTGTACTCATTACGACAAAATAAATGGTATAATAAAAATATGGCATCTCATCGTTCACTAAGCATTGGAAATACACCAGTTTTAGTATCACCTGAGGGTGTTCACTCTGGCGTTGAGGTAATTCTACAGAATCAGTCAGAAACCAACAATATTTACGTTGGTGCCAATTCAGGAACAAGTGTAGATAGTTTTGGATTAAAGATTTATCCAACTACCGCAATTTCTGTAACACTAGGAAGTAGGGAGGAGATGTGGGCAGTCTCAGACGGTACAGTTGACGCTAACCTGATGTGGTCAAACCCATAAAATAACAATGGCTAGATTTTACGGTCCTATTCAGCAAAATCCTGGTGGTGGCGAAATTATTGAGATTGAGCCAACATCTCTACCTACCGACGCTGTTATTCTTACTAATCCTGTAGATGGTAAAAACAATCAGGAAGATGCTAACCAATACTTTTACGAAGAACTACAAAACAAGGCCGACGCAGGACACACTCACGGAACTGATGGGGACGGCAATGAGATTGACACTAGCAACCTTGTAACAAAGACAGAGTTTTCAGATTCACAGGATGATCAGGATGAAAGAATTTCTGCATTAGAGGCAGGAGAGGGAACAGGGTCTGGCCCACATACCCACGATGAGTATGCCGACAAGGATCACATTCACGATGCCCCAGACCTAACGCACGATCACGACGGAACTTATCAACCCGCAGGAAACTATGCGACAAACGAAGAACTAACGCAGGGACTTGCTGGCAAAGCAAATGTTGCTCACACCCACGACGGGGTAGGTGGAGAGACTTACGACGATACAGAACTAAGAGGTCTGATTGCAGATAATACTACTGCCATTGAAGGCAAGGCCGATGATCCCCATACCCACGAAGACTTAGTGTATGACGACACAGCCCTTGCAGCGAGCGTAAGTTCCAACACCGTCAAGAATTCAGATCAGGATGGTCGCCTTGATGCACTAGAGGCTGCGCCAGGGTACGATGACACAGCACTAGCCGCAAGGGTATTTACAAATGAGAATGAGATTGATGTGCTACAAGGAAATGAAGCAGACCAGAATGTAAGTATTCAGGCAAACACAGATGCCCTTGCTGATAAGGCAGACGCAACACACACTCACCCTGAATACGAGGGGGGTAGTGGTGAAAGTTATGACGACACAGAGGTAAGAAACCTCATCCAAGGCAACACAGATGCTCTCGCCAATAAGTCAGACACAGGACACACTCATGACTCTGCCCCACATACTCATACTGAGTACTCGCCTACTGACCATACTCACGATGAGTACCTAGATAGTTTGCCAACACACGATCATCCACATACCCACGACGAGTACGGAAGTGCAGACGATGTTACAGCACTATGGGTCTTGGCAAATTCTAATGAGGCCAAGGCAAACGATAACACCGTTAAGAATTCAGAGCAGGACGACCGACTTGACGCGCTAGAGTCTAGCAATCAGCAGGGCGATAGCACCATCTTCTATCAGAACACTAACTCAAACATTTATCAAGATGGTGTTCCAGGAAACCCATCACCCCAGGGCTGGCAGGGGTGGCACTATGCAAGTGCAGGAGACGGTACTAAGATCAACTGGTACTTTTACGCTCAAGACTTTTCCAATCCAGAGGTATTTGCAGGTGAACTAAATTCCTTTGCATTGATAGTTGTTCCAGAGACCAGAGATACAAGGCTCCCACATGTAAATGTTTACACAATGCCTCAGGGGGATGGTCAAGATGCTAAGGTATGGTATAGATCAAGGGCAACATATGAGAATACTGGAAGATCTTGGACTGCAAATCAACCATACGTTGTTTATTATGGGCAAGACCCAGAGATTTTTGAAAACTATCCAAGAATTGAACTAGCAAAGGCTGACTATACATCAGAAGGTCCACAGCAGGACGACGAGGGTATTTTCTTACTTGCAATTAGTTCTGACTCATCTGCATCTGCCGATGATTATAACTTTACATTACAGCAGTCACATATAGACTCTGTTGATTATGTTCAGAATGCAGTATTCCTTGCACCTACGTCAGTAGAGTCATACCTTGCTGAGGGTGGCACTACATATGCAAGTGCCTTAGCAATTGAAGAAGATATTAGTTCAATAGAGACAGAACTAGAGAGTATCAGGGGAAGACCAAAGCCAAAGACTGACGAGATTCCTTTGTCTGATGATGACGAGGGAATATTCTTTGGAGACGACGTTGTGCATACGCAGCATGACGTAAACGAGACCATACACAATAGACTTCTAGGGGAAGATGCTCGCCTGGATGCTTTGCAAGAATCACAAGAAGAGCAGAATACTCGCCTGGATGCTTTGGAAGAAGGAATGGGTGGAGACGATTGTATTCTAGGCCGCTACATAAGGAACGACTTCTTCTATCACAATGGAGGAGCACAGGCACAAGACTACTATCTTAAACTTCATAAGCCAACAAACAATTACGGGGACGACGGCAATCAGGGAGACCTAGACAACAGAGATATTAACAAAAATATGTCTGAAATTGAAGTAGGTGATACTATTTGGCTAATTGTGGGAGATAATGTTCACGAAATAGTATTGGATGCCAAACAAGATCTTAGTTACTACTACGGATACCGATTCAAGGAGAGAGTAGAATCCTTAATTCCAAAAGACGCAGAATTTCTCCTACAGAGTGCTGAAACTTGTGAAGGTGGGGATACGTCTGATGACCACGATCACGAGGGTATGGTAGTAAGTGATTCCGTAACCTCTATTGTAAAAATATCACAAGCAGATTTCAACGCTCTAGCAGACAAAGACGCATCTACCTTGTACTTGGTGGTGTGACCTATGGAGTATAACTCTACTCTCCCTTACAACTCTCTCAATACTTACAATGCTGATTATGAGATGTGGTACGTTGGCGATACCCCCGTTATTGGCGGGTATCTAGGAGATACACAAGTCTACCCACCAAAGG
>WLWH01000809.1_pt1 | contig 24413 bp, 29 predicted proteins | sample 6712741 | NCBI WGS metagenome assembly WLWH01 (sample SAMN12718694, study PRJNA515312) | sponge metagenome | isolation source: marine sponge | host: Mycale hentscheli | place: New Zealand: South Island, Marlborough, Capsize Point | collected 2003-05-01
GCAAATGCGGTGACGGCGGAGAAGATCGCCGCCGATACCATCACCGGCAACGAGATTTCATCGGCCACCACCATTACCGCCGGGACCGGGGAGAATACGGCGGGGATGAATGGCTTTGATAAAGCAGGCGAGCCGCTGGATGGGATTCGGTTTTGGGCGGGGGCAGATGCCGGCAGCGCTGAAGACGCAAATTTTATTGTGGACAGCCGTGGGGATTTGACGGCACGAGACGCATACTTTGAAGACACTACTATGCAATCACTTGTCGCTACAGGTGCAGAGATAACAGGGGATATTACCGGAGTTGCGAATCTGACTTCAGCAACTATCTATGCGGGTAGAATTGATGGGGTTGTTATTGATGCCGCCACTATTATTGGCTCAACCATCTATTCGAGTGAGCCATTATTGCTGGCCGATCCTTACGGTGATGGGAGAGTCGTTTATTATCCCGATAACCCTGAAATCCCTCTGGGCTGCTCTGAAAAAGTGCAGTCATCACTATCATCCACAGGAACTCACAGCGAGGGTGTAACCTTCCTGATAGTTACCGCTGCCTATGATGATAGTGTAAACACTACCAGGTTCAGGTGGATAGATATAAAGAAAGTGTCCAGTGACAGGGACACAGGATACAGCCCTTCACAGCTCAAATGGAATATACCTAACCAGTACAACTTATTTGATGCTGATATTATATTTACTCTTATCCACCCGGTTACTGGGGTTGTTATGGAAACAATCACCCACCAGTGGCGACAATATGAACAGCGAATTTATAGTTTTGCTGGGCTGAGCATAAGAGCCACAAGCGATCGGCCAGGTTATAAAGCATTGCGTTATATGTATGCATACGGGGGGAGTTTTGGCTCTACCAGCAATACTAAGCGTAACGGATTATTAAAAGTGGCTATTATAGCCCGGGACAACTCTAGATACTGGCCGGTAAACGGCATTGTAGATGTGGACAATACGATGAGATGGTAATGAAGAGACCTTTTAGATTCCGTCTCCCCGACGGCACCACCGAAACCAACCCTGACCCAGCCCACCTCAAAACCCTCGGCATGACTGACGAGTTCATCCAGAAACGCCAGCAGCAGGAAGAGGCTCACCTGACCTCAGAGATGTATAACGAACGCCGATGGCGAAACGACGAGCTGACGCTGACCGACAAATTCCTGTTACCCGATGCCACCTACCACTCAGAAGCAGTGCAGACCAGCACGATGCTCGATGAGATACTGGAATACCGACGGGCGCTGCGCAGTTATGATTTGAAATACCAGCCAAGACCTGAACGGCCAGAGTGGTTTGATGGCTAATTAACACTATCGTAACGTCACTTATGCGAACTCAGTTCGTATAAGCAAGTGTTATCTGCCTAAAATTGGCTCGTTGCCTTGCTCGTGTTTTTCCCGACATTTATTACTGCAAACAGTAATAATTTTTGATCCTTCGTACATTTGGTCTAGCTGTTTCATGCTACCGTACCAAAACCAATTATTTGACCAGTGATCAATTTTGCCGCACATATCACATTCATACTTTGCCCTGCTTCTGGATGTTTGCCTGTGTTTTATTCCCATGTTTTCAATCTCCGTGCCTACCGGCAGATAACAAGAGCTTCGTTCGGACTGCCTACGGCAGCCGATCAAGCAGGGGTTATGTGCCTGAAGCTATCTCAGTGCCGAGTTCAAATAATTTATGTTTTTTCGTGCCTGTTTTGCACTCAGGGCGATCATTGCAGTACCTAATGTTACATGTGAACTCAATGCCTACGGGACTCATAAGCTGGCGACTATCGACAGAGATAAATTTATCCTGCCGTTCTTCATCACAGACCATGCAAGTCCAAGACAAGTTTGCCCAATAATCTTGTATCTCTTTTCTCTGGACTTCAGTTGCATCATCAATCACTTTCTCATACACCTTTTGCTTTTCCTCTAAACTTCCGTTACGAATAAACTCTGAAAATCTTGTGCTTTTCATTGCGGATGGTTCCTTGCATAACGGCACATAACAAAAACTTCCAGTGGACTTCGCCACTGAAGCAGGGGTTATACGTTTATGTTTTCCAAATCTTTGCCGTGCTTTGCTTCGTAGGCTCTTACTAGATTTTCCGCTTGAAGGTTCGGCGTTGATTTCCCTGTATCAGAAAAATACCAAGAAGAGCCATATTTTCTGAAAATCTCCCTGCGAGTTGATTTTTTAAAAAACATAAATCTTGTTTCAATAACATCAACCTCAGCTCTGAATTTCCAGTCAATCGCCGAATCCCCTAGCACTTCTATTAGTTCAAAATTATTTAGCTTCATTCCATTCTCCGCAAACGTATAACAAAGTTTTCCAGCCGACCTATCGGCGGCTGAAAACGGGGTTATACGCCTAAGCGACGATTCCAAGCTCGGACTACTTTCCCTTTCTCGACCTCTAACTTTTGATCAACTGAGTTATACTCCGCTTCAACAGTTACAGCGGCACCGCAACTACCGTTTCTGCAAATGATCTGAACATAGGAGTTAAGCTCATCAAATTTATCGTTAAGAATGGCTGTACGTTTTTCCATGTCAGCATCCTCTCCACAAAAAGGACATGGTTTTAATTCTGATTTCATGTTCTCAATTCCTCTGTTAACCGGCGTATAACAAAAACTTCCAGTGGACTTCGCCACTGAAGCAGGGGTTATATTGCTACAGCCAGTTTTTCTAATCGCTGCAAGGTTTCGGATGGCGTATGTCCATCATACCCTTCGTTTTTCTGAGTCTCTTTTACGTCCAGCAATGACCAAAGCTTTTCCGGCAGGTGGTAGGTGATTTGTCCATGCTCAGTGTTCAGGCCAGCAATGAACCAGCCATCCCATTTTTCACCAGCGTCGTTACGCCACGTTTTAAATGCGCTTTCTTTATGCGCCTGCAATACATTCACCCAGAGCAAACAGCGATGATCGTACAGTTCAGCGAATGTGTGGTAGCCGTCTGAAACTTCGCTTACGTCACATGGGAGTGTGATTTTGTTATCCATTCTTCTAGTTCCTCAGTTCACGCAATATAACAAAAACTTCCAGTGGACTACGCCACTGAAGCAGGGGTTATACGCCTAAAGCAGATTCTACCCGCTTCATAAAATCAATGTGATGATCTGGTCGATTCACATCCACGTCCATTTCATACGATTTGAATCGGTGGTGACATTCGTTTAATAACTTCCGTAGCTCACGGTTATCATTTTCTAGTCTGCAAATATATGTCTCAGTTTTGTCGTGACCTTCTGATAAATCTTCTAGTTCCAGATTAACTATCTGTGGCCTTTTCATTTGTGGTAATTCCATGCTTCTAGTCCTCTGCCAACCGGCGTATAACAAGAGCTTCCATCGGACTGCGCCGATGAAGCGGGGGTTATGTTCACTCAGCGAGTTTAGATTGCCTCTCAATCCTCGTGGCCATCCACTCTTTAAACGATATTTCTTTTTCTGCCTTAATCACATCTTCACGCTTGTATACGTAATAAATTCTGTACCTTCCTTTCATTTTTCTCGGTTTTTTCAAAAATGTTTTTATTGCCCAATCAGTCCAGTTTCTCTCGTTCTTTAGCGTGTGTTTTGTTATCCATATTTTATTCCATTCCCTACTGCGTTCAGCTCGTTTTCTTTCGCCATATTCTCGGCGCTGCGCATCTGTATGTGATCTTAATTTGCCGTCCGAATAAAACATTTGTCTTCCTAAGTTGAGTATCGTGAAATCGCAAACATAACAAGAGCTTCGTAGCGACAGCCTTCGGCTGCGCCACAAGCGGAGGTTATGTGCTTAATGTTTCCCCGTATTCTGTTTCGATTCGATCCATAACCCGCCGCGCCTTCTGGTATCCAATAGACTCCAGTCGCATCAGCTGATTCAAAGACATACCAGGGAAGTAACCTTCCTGCCCATCATCTATTTTCTGCTTAACCAGATCAAACAAACCATCCTGCTTTTCAATGATCACAGAAGGATTCGAAGCAGCAGAGCAGCTATAAACTTTCTGAGAAGTATTTTCAGAAACGCTTTCACCAATAAAACCATTATCATTATGAAACATTTCTAAATTTCTTTCATTATAAACAGGTATTACCGTTTCTGTTTTTATAGCTTCAGGAAATTCTATTTCTTCCGGCAACACTTCTGGCTGTTTCTGTATCACAGGTTTTTGTTCCAACTCTGGCGATGACCTGGCAACCATCTTTTCGGGTGTTTCCGGTATTTCTGAAACCGTTTCTGCCTCATTCAGTAACACCAGAAACGCCCAGCAAGCAGCGGCAACGCCATCTATCAGCACCGCCAACAACAACCAGGCATACAGCCTGACACTATCGTCATCCATCCCCAGCATACTGGCCAGCCCGCCAAAGCTGGTTTCTACAGGGCTGTTTTCAGGCGTTTCCAGCAGTGTTTTCCGCTGCTCTCTCAGGCTTGAAATTTCCGTTCTGGTTCTCAAGCCCCGATCTCTATAACCGTTTTCAATATCTCTTCTGGAAGCATCCAGAAGCATTTCTATTTCTGCATCAATCTGGGCAATGCTGTTTTGTGTATTATTCCATGCCCCAGAAGATCGTTGTTGCTGTTGTTCTGACTTTTCCAGAAAGCCAACAGAAGCACCAATAGAAACGACAAACAACAATGTTGCAAGAGTCCCGCCAACAATGCTGGCTAAAAACTGTTTCCGTTTTAAAAATAATAATGCCAGCAACAGTAATAAAAACTTGCTGCCTTCCAATGCAAAACCGGCAATACCCATTAACAGGCTCGCCCAGGTATCCTCTGGCAGACTCCCCCAGAGTAATACAGTAAATACGGTAGTGACTGCGCTTAGTATTAAGCCAAAAGCTTTAAGACAAAAAGAAATCCATTCCGACATAATGCCGAACTCCCAATTTTGAAGGTTTTAAACGATAAATAATTAACGGTTATTCAAAGAAGTCTCTATGAATGTGATAACAACGAGGACGTTCTTTAAAGAAACTAAGACTGGCTTTTTTATCTGGTCGTCTTCGCCCGCGCCGTTTACACATTTCACCCAGATCAAGTTTATTTTGTTTTTCAAGCTCCCTAATAACAGTGCTTTTTGGATGATTACCACAAAGTTCATCCATCGAGTGAACCAGAATCATTATGTAATTTGCATTCTGATAACCAAGCAGCTTAGAAGGAATCACATCATATTTATCAGCACCTTTAAATCGACTGATATTCGTTAACACCTGATGCTTGAAATAATTCAAAGTCCGTTCAGATTCAGAAATTTCCGCATCCATTTCGCTAACCCATAAATCCCTGACGGTAACAACGGCCTGATGAATGTAATCAGGAATAATATCCATAATGCCAATCTCAGAAGCATACAAACCAGCAACACCAATAATCGCCAGTCGCTTCAACATCCGCCGCCCCTCACTGGGCAAGTCCAAATCCTGTTTTATATTCTCTTCAAAGAGACTGACATTTTTCTGCAACTCATCAACAAACGCCTGCATACCCCGTTCAGAAATCTGGGCTGAAATCCAGCTAACAAAGGCTGGCCCGGCAGTACCATAATACTTACTGCAATCATCCTTATACTTGCTGACAAAATCCCCCCGCTGGTCTCTGGTTTCAAACTGCGGATCGGCAACCACTCCCCCTTCAGTCGTATCGCATCGAATATCAGGTAGCCTGTGACGCTGCCCGCCCTTTTGTTCCTGCCCTGCGCTTCGCATTACCTGTTCAATAGTCAACTCTCCGGTAGAGATAAGAATATTGTGCCAGGTAGGTTGCTTGCGGATACCGCCTTCAACCTGTGAACGACCTTTAGGAACACCACCCGTTAACAGATAAATAGCTTCGCCAATATATTCAGGCTTAGTTCCACCAATTTCATCCAGACATAAAAGAATATCGTTGTGTAACTGGGCATAAGCTTCAAGCCCGTTCACTGTCGCCTTCCACTTTCTGATACTGGTTCTGTCGGCGTAGGTAGCAGGGTCAGAACCATCCCCCCATACGGTAGCAGCACCCTGAGCAACCGCCGTTTTACCCGATGAAGTATCACCGCAAAAATGAAAGCCGCCGGTCTCCCCTTTCGCCAGCTTGTTCAGTGGCCCGGCAAGCCCTGCAAGAACACCGAACAATAACAGCGGGTTCTTCTTTGCCGATTCCGCAATATGTTCTTTCCATCCCTTTAACGTGCCCTTGGAAGTCAAAGACTTTGCATCCTGCTGCAACACTGGCTGATAAAAAACTTCCTGTTCTGTTTCAGCTCTGCCCAAAACCACCTCAGGCATAACAAAACAGGGAGGGTTGGTTCCTTCAAACCAGCCGATTTTATCGGCTGTCCAGCCAGACTTTCCGCACCATTTAGCCATCTGGTCAAGATAACGGTTCACCATTTTTTCTTTCCCGGCAATCAAAGGCATACCTTGTGCCCGTAGAATCTTACCCACTGCGCCGCCACTGTCTGAAAGAATGGTGGTTGGAAAACTAACGGTAATCTCTTTACGGTCATAGTTATAAAACTTAACCACTAAAGAAAACTCTCCATACAAATCCTTTGATCGGGCATGAACCCAGATAGGATTCTGGGCAATAATTTCACCCGGTTCTGAATCAGAGCCGCCAACATGTAAATCCCCTGTGACAGGATTAATCCAGTAATAACTTCCGGTCTCCGGCCATGGCTGATTATCAGGATCAAACAAAGGTTGTGCTGGCTGGATGGGACTCTCCATCATATGGCAACTTCGCATCTTGCGTGACTTCTTCTTTTCTTCAGATTTCTTTTTGCCTTCCTCAATAGGAACTACATTTCCACCTTGCCGCCTTCCCTTAGGTTCATAAATGTTTTCAGTGCCTTCTATTGCCTTATCTACAGTTATCCAGCCATAGGTGGTATCCCTGCGCTTGGAGTCCCACTTCTCCCGCATCAGTCCGGATAACCGGAAAAGCCTGTCCATCTGCTCCCGATCCTTGGCAGTCCAGAACGCCAGCTTCTGGCATAACGCCAAGTCTGCCCGATTCTGGTCATTGCCATGAGCTGACATATCACCACCAAACAACTGATCAAACTCTGCCGATTTCCTTGATTTGCTGATAACTTCAAGCAATTCAGAATCACTAAGGCTTATAGAAACAGAAGCTGCCGCCCGTTTGTTCACAGAATTTTTTTGCGGTTCATTGCTGGACAGTTGTTCAACATACTCCTGATAAACCTCTTCGAACGCCTGCTGATCCTGATTTACCAATGCGCTGGTATCTGCAACCCGATGGCCTGTTACCGTAAAAAAACGTTCCTTGTCGTAAATTTCTATTTCCTGATTCTCATCCAGATTTCGTTTACAACGGGTTCCCGGTTTCTTTCCTTTTACGATGATATGCAAACCATTGCCGGAAGGTGACACTTCCGTAAAGCTCTGGAGTCTTTCAATAATCTCCCTGGCTATAACACTGGGAGCACCATCCACCATGCAATGGTCAATGTCGATTCCAACAAAAGGATCTTCCTGGCTAAAGACAAAACCAATACCATGGAAACGACCTTTAAAGGTTTTAGCTGCCTCCTTAGCTTGCTCAATGGTTCCCCAGTTGCCCGAATCAATAGACCGGGTTCCTGTCTTTTTCCCTGTCAGGGGAGAATAAGGAATCTTGCGCGGCTTCTTATCGCCCTTGTACTGCTCAAACCGCCAGACAACCCACTGGGGATAACCTTTCAACTCATCCGGAATACCGGATAACTTTACGGACTTCCCTGTCCCTTTACTTTGTTCCGCTGTCATGATGCTTTCTCAATCCGGTAAATATCGTTGTAGTCCAGAAAAATACCGTGTTCGCCAAACACTTCTATCAACTGGGTTGCATTAGGCCGGTGGGGAAATAACTCACCCATCGCCCATTTATGAACAGTGCTTCTGCTCAGTCGCAAAGCATCCTGAATAACTCTTGGACGAATGGTTTTATTTTTAAGGTGGTACTGAAGAACCGTTCCAGATTCATCGTTGTTAGCCTCAAGCTCATTTATTACTGCATGGTTCATGGGTTTACTCCTATGCGCCTTTTCTTCTATTAGGGGATATAAATCCCTATAATCAGAAGGAATAAAACATTTGTTGTGTTTATAGAATCTACATAAGGTAGGTTTCAAAAGCTCAAAAACAGTGGGGTGATAATCATGGAACTGCCTGGAAAAAGAATCCGGGAACTGCGAAAACAAGCGGGATATTCTCTCAGGGATTTTGCTTCCCGATGCAATCCACCTATGGACTACACCACCGTAGGCCGGATAGAAAGAAACATGGGGTACACTGGCGACAGCCTTGAACGCTTTGCCATAGTACTGGGCTGTGAGGTCTCTGACTTCTTTCTGCCAGATAGTCTGGCAAGGTTTACAGAACTGCCCCCACAAATGCGCGAGCGTGTCGCTCTGTATATCAATGATCTTGCCGACGCTGCCAAAAACCGTACTGCCTGAATCCATCCTTTCTTACCCTCTTCCTTCCTGAACAGCTTTCTCAAGTCCGTGAGGATTTGAGAAACGCTATCTTTTTCACTTGTAGATTTGAAATCTACACTAAGTGTGGATACTATAACTACACATCGTTTTATGCAACCGCATCACAAGCGAAAGAATGGAAACCAGTGGGGTTGAATATGAGCACAGAATTTTTACCCATGCTGACGGTCAGGGATGTCAGTAACCGTCTTGGCATGAGCATCAGCTTTGTTTATCAGGAGCTTCGTTCAGGCAAGTTGGAGCATTACCAGCTTGGCAAAGCCTATGGAGCAATCCGTGTATCTGAAGAACAGCTTTCCTGCTATCTGGAAAGCTTCGTCAAAGGTAAGAAGAAAGCCCAGCGCAAACCTTTAGCCACTGACCTGCCAATGCCCGTTAACAGAATGTCGGCTGAACTGAACAGCCTTTTCAAAAACGGAGCCGCAGCATGAGGTCTACCAGAAAGAAGCCATGGAAGAAGACAAAAACACCGGATGGCTGGAAGTATAAATTTGACTTCCAGGACTTAACTTGGGGCATCACCCGAAAGCGAGCCACCTTCAACACTGCTTCAGAATGTGAGGCATACCATGAGGCGCTTCTGGAAGAAGCCAAGAAACAGGCTAAGGGAGAAAAGCCAACCCGCTATTTTGGTCAGGCAATGATTCGCTATCTGACCCAGACCAGAAATAAAAAGCTGTCCAGTGAATCAGATAAAAGTAACGCTCTTGCTCTGCGCTGGCCTTATCAGTTTGAAGGTGACTGGTACTTGCTGGAAGACTTGCCGCTGGATGATTCTGAAAGCGGCATTGTTGCCGGTTTTAAGAACTATCTGCATGACCTTTCGTTTGTGGTTAAACGCTCCTACCTTCGCAATCGCATGTACCACCTTCGAAAAGAAGATGATGGTCGTTTGCAATGGTTCGAACAGCCAAACCCAACTGAAGGAGAAAGACCACCGGCAAGGATTACGGTTGATAACCCGGCTTTGATTAAAAAGCTCGATGCCTCAAAAGGTCGTGGACCATTCTCAAAAACCACCCTGCACCAGAGACAAACTTTGTTGAAAACCATTTTACGCAAGGCAAAAACAGACTGGCGCTGGATTGATACCGACCTTGCCGAGTTCATCAACGAAACCAAGCCCAACAAAGGCATCATCAATTTCATTCTGCCCAAAGAGCTTGAAAGGCTGATTGAAAACACCGATGACATGTTTGGCTACCTGATCAGGGGAGCCGCTTATATCGGATGGCGACAGGCAAACCTTGTCGGCCTGACATGGGATCGTATTGTCTGGCCAAAGACTGTGATCAATGACGACGGTGAAGAAATCTATGTACCAGGTTATCTCTACATTCCCGAACGGGAAGACATGGCACTGATAGATACATCAAACCGGGAAGGAAGAAGAGTAAGAACCAAGAACGGCGACCCGTTAGAAACCATTATGACCGAGCGGATAGAAACCCTGCTCAGGAAACTATCGCAACAGAAACACCCGGAATCCAATGTCGTTTTTCATCGCGGCGACGGCCAACACTGGGGAGACTTCAAGAAGCGCTGGAAAACCCTCAAACGCAAAGCAGGCATAGACCCGAACTTCCGCTGGCATGACCTGCGCCATACATGGGCAACTCACCTGATTAACCAGGGAGTCAGCAAAGACATTATCAAGGAAGAGCAGGGCTGGAAGGATGACAAGATGGTGGATCGTTACGCCCATATCCAGCATGACGCGCGTTATGCGGAGCTTCAGGCAGCATTTAAAAAGCAGGGGTAAACCATGACTAAAGAGCAACAACAATTCTTTAACATGCTGATGCCATTTCACCGATTCAGGAACCATTGGAATCAGCTAGATCATTCCTTTGACTTAGACAGCTTTGAGAAAGACTTACAGCTAATGAGTTCTGGTGAGCAACACATGGCAAAGTTTTTTGCTTCTGTTTGGCTGGGTGAATCAGAAAGCTTTCCTTTTGATGTATTGGATGCCTTAAAAGCCATTGATACAAAAAGCCGAAATCTCATTATCAAATGGATAAAAGAGCCTTTCTTTCCATAAGGATTAATTGATCTACTTAACAACTGCAAGCTATGGAATCCCATGAAAAAGCTAACAGCCCCTTTTGAAAAGGGGCAACAGGTAACTACCGGATTTTATCCGATAGAAAAAGATTTAATAAGAACAGTGACCCGATGCTATCAGTCAACCAGCTGTGAATCTGGCTGGCTGATGGATACCGTCACTGAAAAAGGCAAAGAGCTACAAGCCATTGACTCTAACTGGTATCAGTTATCTGGAGAAAAAAATAATGATGCAGGAAATGATTGAAACCTATGGGCCAAACTTAGCACCCGCAGAGTTTGGCGTAACCCTGATCGACACCCATACCCATACCTTTGCTGTATTGACCGAGCTTAACTGTAATCCGGGTATGTCAGTCACCAATGCCGCCGCCGATTACATCAACCAGGTAAACAACATTTACGGGCTGGACAGAGACACCATCTATATAGAGCAATACGAAGGCAGAACCGATCTTGTCCGGATCATTCCCGCATTCAATAACAATGGGCAATGCTACAACACCAGCTGGCAACCATTGCCAGCCAACATCAAAGACTTCCTTATCCTGAACCTGAAGGCAGAATAACCATGGTTCCAGAATGCTACGAACCAGAACACCAGCCAGAACTGCATGCCCAAACCGGCAAAAAATGGCTGGCTGAAGACCCTATCTTTTTGGACACAGAAACAACCGGCCTCGATGAAACCGCCGAGATAGTAGAAATCGGCATCATTGACATAAACGGAGAACCACTTCTGGAAACATTCATAAAACCACACAACCCCATTCCGAAAAAAGTTACCAAAATTCATGGTATCACCAACGAAATGGTAAAGGACGCGCCCTACTGGTCAGAAATCCATGAACAGTTCTGCAATATCATCAAAGACCGAACACTCATCATATACAACCGCTCCTATGATGTACGCCTGATAGATCAGACCATCAAAGCCAGCATAGAAAACAAAACCCTAGACGAAGAATCCCAGAACTGGGACAAAGACCAGCGCATATTGTGTGCCATGAAACTATTCGCCGCTTACTACGGAATATGGGATGACCACCACGAAGACTGGAAATGGCAAAAACTTACCGCCGCCGCCCACCACATGAACGTAAAAACAGAAGGCAAAGCACACCGGGCAGTCACAGACTGCATGATGACTCTGGGAATTATTCAGGCTATGGGAGATCATGCTTAAGCGCATGGCACGGAGCATTATTATGAGTATCCTCAGGGCACTATTTGGAAAAGAAGTAGAAGTAGATCAGACATATATTTTTGAAGACTTCGAGAAGATAAACCCTTTTAAAGAAAAAGAAAGGCATATTGTTGTGGTAAAAGGTGTGAAAGAAGGTTTTGTGAATTACAGACATTTGAATAGCAGCTTCTTCCAAAATGAGAGCATGACGGTCAGACAGTTTAGGTTTAACTATAAGGCATACACAGCAGCACCTAACAACAAGCTAGACATATTGAAAAAACAGAGTAACCAACATGTCATTAATTGATCATGCGAAATCAGAGTTTGAGTTTTCCGGATGGCCTGGCGATGATGAAATGCAAAAGCTGCGATAATTGCAGTGGCACCGGAGTTGCTTCCAGCGATTATAATCAGGCTATGTGGGCTGGAGTTAGCGAGGAAGAAGCAAAAGCTTATTGGGAAGGGCTTGAAAAAAAGGAGGCAAAAGACTGTAGTTCTGAAAACCCCAAAATCGAACAGTAATCAAACAAAGCAAGTGTCATATACGCGACATAACCATACTATTTTAGGGGTATTTCGCATATACTCCCATAATGCAAACCCCCTATAGACAGTGGTTTTCAAGACCGCATCGCGAGCTTGTAATCAGTGGGTCCCGAGTTCGACTCTTGGTGCCGGCACCAGTTAAGAGAAGGGCTTCCTAGTTAGGAAGCCCTTTTTTTTCGCCTTTAAAAAGTGTCAAGTGACACATCTGCGACATGAGTCATTAAGCTTGTCAGTAAGCCGGTTCAGGCCTTCGTGGATTTCATTTCAAAAAATGCCCGCCAGTTGACGTTATAATCGGAACTACGTTTCCGTAATTTTCATCTATATCCATTTTGTATTCAGACATCGTGAAAACAGATTCTCTTAACCAGAGTTCGGCAGCCTGGCACTTGTCTTTCTCATGGTAATTTTTGGTGGACTCCAGAGAGTCAGCAACAATTTCTACAGAGTACATGGCTTTGCCGAAGCTCATAGCTGGATTGTCAGTGTTTTGTTTCATGGATCAACCCCAGAAACTGGTGAATCAAAAAGCTAATTAAAAATCAGCGACTTGATTCTACAGAAACAGGGATTACGTTATAATTTTTAAATAGTTATAAAGCTATTCAGCATTATATTCTGGCTTCTGGCTTCTGGCTTCTGGCTTCTGGCTTCTGGCTTCTGGCTTCTGGCTTCTGGCTTCTGGCTTCTGGCTTCTGGCTTCTGGCTTCTGGCTTCTGGCTTCTGGCTTCTGGCTAAAAGTATCTGGATGACCTTATCAATATGCAATGCTGCGGCAAGTTTTTTTTCTTCTGCCCAGGCACCTTTCTTTTTTAATGAGTCAGTAACGATCTCCAGATCGTAAGCCAAAAATCTGTCTTGACGACTGTTATTATTTTGCATTGTTGTCTGTTTATTTTATTGTTCGATTAGTCAACTTTAGATGATGTTTTAATTTTTTCCTGCTGAAGCCCTTTAATAACTCACTGCTTAGTAATTAATATTGCCTAGTCTGCTGTTTTTTGGCAGACTGACTCCCGCTCGCCTGACCTGGCTTAGTAACCAGTGCAAAGGCGGGAGTCATTAGTTTCCCGTATCAGGACAAGCCGCGCTATGCCGGGTGTCCTGAGGAATACAACAATTTTCGGATGAATACTCAGGGGGCTGCTTTGCAGGCTTTACTAAGCGCCCGGCTCCCCAACTTCTTCATTTTCTACTTTCGTTTCACCCTCCTTTTTTCGGAATGACTGGTGTATCACTTTGCCTTTTGTTTCATCAGAAATGTTTTCGTTTTGGGAGTGGAGAAGGATACGACCACTGACTTCCAGCATGACTTTTGAAGTTCCCGAGCGCATTTGTTCAGGAAAGTCATCAACATTAATCATGCCTTTGGCAACAAGAGTCAGTGTAAGAGCAGCTTCCTCGTTTGAGTCAAAGATGCTGCTTTCGCTTCTGGACATAGAAAGTCCTCCAGAAGAAGAAAGGAATTTAAACAGAACATAGGTTCTATAGGAGAGAAGGGATAATTGCGATTATAAAAAACGGGCTAATCCCGATTTGAAATAGTAGAGCAAAATCGGCTGATTACAAATTATCATTTAACAGACCGATACGCATTCTCCAAGTCTTTCATTTTCCCAATATATGAATCCATATCTTTATCAAACTGCTGCTTGAATTTATCCATCTGTTTGTCGGTATAAGCTCCCCTGGTAGCTTTTTTATTTTTCATAACGTAATCCCTGCGTACCTGATTCAGCTCTCTGCGAAGCTTGTTCATAGCATACATATAATTGTCTTCTGGGCGGTATGTACGGAACTTTGCACCTACAGAACCGGCTAGCCCGTCAATGGTTTTGTATTCGTTGCCCTTCCAGTCTGCGCCGGTAAACTGCTCACCGCCCAGAGCTGCTGATACTGAGTTGGCAATACTGACCATGGAAGAAGAAAGCATATTGGGTTCTCTGCCTTCCTGTTCTGCCTTGCCTACATCGGCTGCCATGCCTTCAAGAATTTTTTGTTGATGCCAGCTGCCGGGAACCAGAGGCATACTGGGTGCAATATTCATATAAGCATAATTAAGACTTTTACGAATCTGTTCATCCAGCGATGCAGTTTCGCTATAGATTTTTGAGCCTTTCCAATCCTGATTAAAAATGACATCAAAGGGAATTCTTGTGAAAGGATTCCCACCAACTGGATCGGGACCCCAGAACGCCATGAAGTCTGGCCATAGGGGAAGGTCTTTTCCTGATTCCCCGGCAAAAGGGTTTCCCAGAACATGAGCATTAGCCAGAGATAATTTGTAACCATCCAGCCCCGGAACGTGCATTGTATTCAATGCGCCCCATGCAGTTCTGCCTTTCATCCATGGAGGATTAAGGGTCTTCTCGTTATCCATCCTTTCCCAGTAACCCTGTTTCTCCAGCTCGCCATCCATTTGCAAGCCTGCATAGTTCAGGGTTTCATAGGCTGCGGCAATGGCCAGCATTCTTTCAGGTCGTTCTATGGCATTGCGGATAACGGCAGGAACTGCCAGATAGGTGTAGCTGACAAACGGACTGCCAATGGGAAAGTCTTTTATCTTGCGTACCACATCCGGTAAGTCGTTATAGTCAAAGAAAAACTTGTTGGCTGCTTCCATGGCTTCATAGGGAGATAACCCGCGCTGCCGTTCTTCCATGAACACAGCAAGTTTGAAGAGTTCGTCTTCTTTCTCGTAAAGCCACTGGGCGCTTTCTGTGGCTGCCTTGACTGGTTTTTTGATCACACCAAGGGTGGGCTCGCCAATGGCTTTTGCCAGTGCTGCACCGGACTTTAGTTTTGTGTCTGCGGTTCTAACTGATTCTCCTGTTTCTATCATCCAGGTCTTCATTCGTGTGACAGCATCCACTGAATCCATGATCTGATTAGCATCAGAAATATCAGGCTGAGTCCTTAGTTTTTCTATAAGGTCGTCCAAGTTGCCGGATGGTCCTTCACTGCCTGAAGTGATGGAGCTGCCCCAGTCGCCACCAAACAAACCTACATCCCTTGCTTCCCGCCAGTGCTGGCTATTCTCTCCCTTACGCATTTCTCCCAGTGCTTTGCCAATGTTTTTTCCTGAATACCCTGCCATGTAATACATCTGGGTATTTGATACTGCGTTATTAAAATGGGAAACAGGGTTGTAAACCGTCTTATACATTTTCCACTTGTTTAACAGGTTGCGGTAAAGAGTCGCAGCCTTGCCCCTGCCAAAGATGGGTTGGTTATAGTGCTTGATGGCATTCCAGACTTTTGGATCAACATACTTACCCGCCAGAGAACCATACTTTTTCATCGGGCTGTTTGTATTTACTTTGGTGGTGGGGATTTCTATCCAGTCCTGCCCATTCAGGGTTCTTGGCTTATCGCTAACCCAGCTTGGATTATCGCTGATCTTTTTAAACATGGTTGCCATAGAAAGGTCGTGGGCAACCTCTGCCTGCCCCCGGACAAAACGATAACCCGCGTCTTCTATTTCGCCCCAGCCGGTTCTTTCGGCTTTGGTCCAGTCCCGCCAGAGTGTTGCCTGATCACCTGCCGATGCCCGCAGGCTCCATACTCTGTCAGTACCCGTAGGTTGTGTACGCCCTGCCACATCAGAAGCCCTTGGTGGTAGTGCTGGCTGCTCCAGCCCCTGCAAACTTGCCTGAGGGGTTTCCAGCCCTGAAGCGGATGGCGTATCTATACCAGGTACTCTTGGCACTTCATCGGACATAAAAATAAATGAGTGGGGTTTGCCATCCTGTACGCCCATATACTCCCTAAGCTCCAGTGCTTCCAGTTCCTGTTTCTGGAATTTCAGGTCTTCGATTTCCCGCAGAGTGTCACTGGTGATCAGATCGCCGGTTTTATTTTCCAGTTGATTAATGCGCTGATGGATTGAATCGTATTCCTTGATTCTGTCCTTAACATCCTGAGACAGATAATTGGGATTAAAGGTTTCTTCGGTTCCCCGTCGTATACTGTAACTGCCCGATACGCTTTGCTGGCGCTTGGCTGCATTGAACATCTTGTCCAGCCCCAGATGCTTGCTGTAATAACGATGGAGATAACCGCCGGTCTCCAGCTCGGGATCTAACATACCCAGTGTTTTCATGCGTTCGGAAGTGAAAGTAACAAAGTCATCCAGTTCCTGAGCCTGCCTTGCTACCAGACTTCCTTCTTTGGGAATGCCCCGGTTTTCAATCATGTCGGACATTTGCGCCCGTTCATCGGGTGTAAAGTTCTTTGCAAGGAATTCGCCCATTTGTCCGGTTTGCCGGTCAAGCACCTGCCGCATGAGTTGTTGTTTTTTCTTGAGCTTGCGTATTTCAGGATCGCCCCTGCCAACATAGGGTAAAGCTTCCCATTTCTTGCCAAGGAATTTTGCAAACTGATCTGTATAACTGCCTTTTCCCCATGCTCCGATATGACGGCCTGCCGTTGAACCAAAGACTCCGGCACTGACTCCGCCCATTACATCCAGCCACCATTTGGCAGAACCGATTTCATTTTCTTCTGCTGAGGTAATACCGGCATAAGCACCACTGCCAGCACCTCCTAAAGCCGCTTCGGTCAGGTTCATTGACCGCGCCATTTGTTGGGCTGCAAAGGTTATCGGGTTGCTATGGAGTGTACCGCTAGTTGCCGTGCTCTTTCCTGAGGATGGGGTTTTATGGGTATTGGGAACGTAGTTCTCACCTTTAGGAATATCCTGTCCGTTGGCGGTTATAGAGCCATCGTTGTTTTGCTTTACCGTAATGTCGCCAGCTGCTGTTTTTATCCGGGTTGGTTTTGGCTGGTATTCTGCTCTCCAGCGACGTTTTCCTTCTGGTACATAAAGTTTGTAATCTTTAAGCCTGCCGGGAAGCTCGCCCTTTTTGATGCCTTCCCTTATGGCTTGTTGCAAATCGCTCTTTCTGCCTTTTGAAAGAGTCTTGCCTTTAAGCTCCAGTTGTCCGCTGTCTTGATTAACGGTTATTTTTTTAGGCGCTTCTACGTGAATATCAGCCGACTTACCCCCGGAAACTTCTCCAGATTTCGCAGAGGGTTGCGTTATTTCTGACTTCTGAATATCAGATACAGGGTCAAACTTCCCTTTTTCAAATGGCGGTTCTTGCCCCTGCCTTACTACATCCTGATAATGCCCGTTTTCATAAGCATACTTGTTGCCATGTGTGTCCTGAAAAACAGGCTCTCCCATATCGTTTTTGCCAAGGTAAGTATCTTTTTCTGAAACGGGTATGGTTTCTCTTGGTCGATTATTTACATTTATGCTGGTTTGATTTCCCGGCATGTAACGTACTGGTACAGTTCCCTGATTTAATCCTGCCCGATATTCTTTGCCCGTCATATTGTTGGACATAGCTCCAATTTCATTCTGGCTATATCCCATACCTTTCAGTTCATCCTGTAATCTCCATATCTCCTGTATATCTGCCAGCTCATCATCCGGATTGGTTCTTTTCTCAGTCTTGCGCCATAAGTCCCTTAACTCTTTTGCCTGTATAGGTTCTTTTTCAAAAGCACCATTTTCTCTTACTGCTCGGTTAAGTTGCTCTTTTTCTCCGGTTCTGGCTCCCGGCTCTCCTGCTCCTTCAGTTCGTCCTTCCAGATCGGTTGGTCGGTTTTCTTGCGGTGTTCGTGGAGTCTCCTGGCTATCTCCCAGCACTCCTTGACGGTTCGTTTCGACATTACCCTGCTCTCTCAGTACGTTGCTTGGTTCTTCCATACTATGATATTTGGCTTCCAGTGCCGCTGCATCTTCTAACTGAAGTTGTCGTTCCATTTCCCGAATAGCGGCAAGGTCATCGGCATCCAAATCCGTTCTGTGTAAACCGCTGACGGCTTCTTCCTCCTGCCAGAAACGGTTATCAACCATGTCATAACGGTTGGGATCATGGTCGGCATGGTCAAATTCATTGCGCCATGAATCCGGATTATCTACTTCTGCCCGGGAGAAATTGGGGTCAAAGTCAGCTTCGTTGAGTAGCCGCTTAATTTCTTTGCGGTAGGCCGGGGTCAGAGTCTCGCCATTCATCCAGGCTTCTAGCGCTGGTCGTGTAACATTGTTGGGTTGTGCGGTTGGATCAAGGGTGAAGTGGGGTTCGTAACTGGTCATGGCATCGGAGAAAACCGGCCTGCCGGTCATTTCTCTGTCGATCGCTTCAGCCAGTTCATTGGCGGTCATTTCCCTGCCGTTTTTGGTGTAGCCCATTTCCGACAGTTGGCGCGCCATATCATCCAGACTGCTACCCTTGCCGGTTGCCCGCAAGGTTTTATTCAGGTCAAACTTGTTGCGGATAAATGCCTTTAAGCTGTCGCCTATGGTGTCGTCCATGGTTGAACGGTCAATGCCACCCAGCTTGCGGATGGCGGTAATCAGGCTGTCATCGTCTTCTATCCTGGAAGCTGACCTTGCGGTTTTATGGGTTGAGGCATCGGCTTCTGTAGTCCGGTTTAAAATACTGTCCAGGTAATCCTGATATTCAGGATTGTTTAATCGGCTATCAATAATCTCGCGGGTTACAGGGGATTGGGTACGTCCTTCAGTAGCAGGTTCAGTAATTGCCGTTCCTTTTGGCTCAGTCCCGGTCTGTACCATATCTGGTGGGGTAACGGGTTCTCCTGTTTCTGCTCTTGTTCCGGGAGTTTGTGGTATTTCTCCAGACGGAGTTTTATTACCCAACTCTCCCGGTTGGCCTGTAGCTGTTTCATTTGGCCGTTGCTCCATGTAATCAATATTGGTGGTAGCCTCCCGCTTGCCTTTAATTATTAATCCTTTCTCGGTCATCTCAATATCAGTTAAATCATTGAGATAGGCTTGCGGGGAGTCATAACCGGCTTCGGTGGCTTCTTCTGACAATGCCTTCAGCAGCTTTTTATCTTTCCAGAGTTTTGCCCATTCACCTACTTTGAAAAGAGCTCCATCGCCCATTGCACCTAGCGTTGCGTTTACGCCTGTTGCCAGCATTCTGTCTTTTATTATTTCGGGTGTGGTTTTGCTTTCTTCGCCTTCCTGTCGGGTTGCCATGGTTATGGCGGTTTCTACGGCTGCACCTTCTGCCATAATTCCGGGAAGTGTTGCTGGTGCTTTCTTACCGAATAAACCTAATCCTTTTCGGTATAGTCCAGTGCCTCCGGCAAAAGCAGCAATATTGCCTGTTAACATCCCTGCCAGCTCTGCCCCCGGATAAGCCTGTGACTCCTTCTGATAGAAAAGCTGTTTTGCCCGTTCATCCGCTGCTTCTTCAGGATCGTCAGAGTTAAGCCGGTCTTCATTTGGAGAAAAGGCAATACCCAGAGTTAATGGTTTGGCTGTAGCCCTGAGCATCACTTCCTGACTTCGGCTTGAAACGTTTTGCCCTCTTTGCGCCTCCCAATCCAAAGCATTATCAACTTTCTGGCTGTTCTGTTCCGCTTCCCTATTGCCTGCCTGCTCTTCATAGGCTTTTAACTTTTGCTGGGTGAGGATAGCTTTCTCTACCGCCTGCATGCCTTCATCATTCAGATAGTTTTCTAACTTGCCCAAAAGGTCAGCTTCTTCCGCTGCGGGCAGCTGCCCGGTTTCTATGGCATGGATAACAGAACCAAATTCATTGGGTCTTACAACGGGAATGCCTTCTCCTAAGTCGTTGCTTAAACTGGCAAGGTCTCTGCCCGGCATTTTGGGTTCAGTTAATGTTTCTGGTGTTTCTGGTGCTTGCTGCGCTCTTGCCGGATACCCAGAATAACCGCCCGTTGTTGGTTGAATACCTGCCAGAGTGTTCTGGATTTCCTTTTGTTTTGCTGTCTTAAATGCCGTGTTTGCTTTCTGGTAGTCAAGGTCTTCCTGTTCCAGTGCCGCCATACGTTCATAAATATTGGGTACAGGTATAGTTGGATTGGTTGGTGATAACGTCTGCTGCTGATTAGCGGGAATTAAATCGGCAAACAGATTAGCTGCTGGCTCTTGTGTGGATTCTGGTGTGGGTTGTGCCTGCTGTTGTGGTATCAGGTCAGCAAACAGGTTAACCGCTTCTGGCTGGGCTGTATTGAGCACAGATTTTTGCTGAGGCTGGTTTGGGATTAAATCGGCAAACAGGTTTACGGGTTGTGGGGCTGGTTGTTCAGGTGGCGCGGGTACCGGCTCTGTCTTTACTTTGGGTAAGGGTATGTTCGGTGCATCCCTTGGGGCTATCTGGCTTTGTACCATACGGTCAGCCGGGGGGCTTTGTCGGCGTGGGATCAGGTCGGCAAAGAGTTCATCGGGAGCCAGATCACTGATGTTCATGGTTAACAGATTCAGCCAGTTTTGCTACTTCAGTCATCTTTACACCATGATGCTGTTTCAGACTGTCAAAAAAATCATTGACTGCCTGTTCAATTTTTCTTAATCGCCGGATTTCTTCTACCAGGGAGTCATTGGCTTTTTTCAGGATGGTGACTGAATCATTCATAAACCAAGTGCTCCAAGATCATACCCCATGGCTTTAAACCGTTCGGAAACCTGTTGTGGGTCTGCCCCCTGATTAATGGCATCAATGGCCATAACGCCAATGGTTTCAGGGCTCATATCAAAACCATTGTCTTCCAGTCGCTGGCGTATATCTGCCGGGGATGCACCATCAACAAATGCCTGATAAGCGGAGTTCATTATTTCTGGTGTTAATGGCTGGGGTTGCTGTTGAATCGGTTGTGTTTGTGGTAGTTCCGGTAGCTCTGGCTGTGCATTAGCGGTGATGGCGGAAATGGGCAGTTCAGTGGTTTCTTCTTCAATCGCATCGGCTTGTATCTGGTCATTGCTGCTTACCAGGTCTGCAATACCATTTACATTATCAATCATGCCTAGCAGTTCTTTTTGCTGATCCTCTGTGAGATCAAGGTGCTTCAGCGTTTTCTTTAAACCACCGGGTAATCTGAAGCCGGGTCGCTCCTGCATGTAGCCATTAATGTTTGCTGCTGTCAGCTCAAAATCATCGGTAATGGGAATACTGTTATTGAATTTACCTGACTTGTTGGCTGTTGATATATCGGCATAAATGGCAGCATTGGATTTATCTTTGCCCAGTATTATCCGGGTTGCCTCTCCCTCTTCGTAACCCGCTTTTCTCAAGTCTGCAATATTTCTTTGTTGGGCGTACTCACTATCTTCAACGGGGATCGAAACATAACCGCCTTCAGAATCAGTATCTTTTTTTATCTTGGTACCCGATGGAGTCCAGTAACGGGTTCCATAAACCTTTTCACCTGTTTTTGGGTCTGTCATTGCCACCCGTTCGTTTTCACTGATCTCCTTGCCGCTAAGGTAATCCAGCTTTTTACTGAATGGCATATTGGGGTCATCCAGAACATCCTGTAAAACTTCCAGCTCAATGTTTTTCTGATGAACATCCTGAAAGGCTGACTGGGTTTCTGCCTGCCCTTTTGCCGTTGTGCCAACCAACCAGTTATCAGTATCGAAACGGTTATAGACATTCTGGCCAACCATCCGGTTTGGGGATACATCCAGCTTGTTGGCAATATTGGCTCTTGCATAAGGGTTATCTATCTGATCGAAAGATTGCTCCAGGGCTCTGGTACGCAGTGCTCCCTGTTCTGCCTCTGCCCGGTATTTGTCAGCCTGGGCTATTGCCGCCGGATTAATGTTGGCTCGCTGTAGTAACTGGTGATATTTGAGCTTGTCCGATTCGCTGAACGTCTGCCCTTCTTCTCCCTGTTGTTGCTGTTGTCTCAGGGCAACCGCCTGATTAAGAGCATCTTCAATCTGCTGGTTTTCCAGCTGATAGCGGCTACGCAGTTGCCGTTCTGCCAGCGGCATCTGAAGGTCTGCTCTTATATTGCCAAGCGATTCAAAAAAGCCCATGCGGTTTCTCTATAAGCCAAGAAGCTTGAAATAATTTTCGTACAATGATGTCAGCTCAGAAGCACCTTTGGTTCGTTCGTCTTGCTTTAGTTCTTGCATCTGTTGATCGTAGACACTGTTTACCTGATTGACGTTCTGCCCCAGTGAAGTCTGGTTAAACCAGTCATTCATATTTTGCCCGTATTGTTGTGCTGTGTTTTGCCAGTTGTTGACGGTCTGCCCTGCGGGAGAGCCTGTGAACCAGTCCTGAACGCCTGTCTGAACATTTGATTTCAGACTGTCTATGGATTCTGGTAATGCTGTTTTATTGGTTTGTGGGTTACTGAAAAACATATTAACCACCTGTTACCAAAGCCCGACACTGGCCTGCCCACTACTACCAGAGCTAGTACCCGTGGAGTACTGACCTTTGCCACCATAGAAAATTTGCGATAGCAAAGCTAAATCTTGAGCCAACTGCTGATTATTCGCTAAATCAGCCCCATACAATCTCTGGTTTTCCTGACTGGCTAAACCTGTCATGGCGGCTTCCACTTCTTTATTAACTGCGTCTTTCTGGGTCATAGCGTTTTCAGTGGCCTGTTCGTTTGCCTGATTACGCTGGGCATAGGTCATTGAATTGTTGCTGTTAATCTGGTCTTGCTGATCGGTAAGACTCTGGTCTATGGATGCCTGTCGAGTTGCCCCTGCACCACCAATATTTTGTAACTGCTGCTGTGTTAAGGCATTGTACTGTGTGGGGGTTGTTCCCTCAGTTGCGAAGCTACCAAGCCTGCCTCCGGTTGTTTGATCAAGCTGGTCAAAATATCTTTGCAGCTCTTCAGGTGTTGAAGTGCGACTGCTCTGACTTGAGCTTGAACTGCTACCTCCACCGCCAACACTCATAACTCAACTCCCCATCCTCTCAAAGGATGACCAGCGACAAGGCTTATTACTGCGGTTCCGCAAATGGGCGCTAATGGTTTTGGTATGAGGGTTGGCTGCTTTCGCCATACTCACCAACAACCAGAATGTACCCACTGGTGCGCCGCCCCTTACCACTGCATTACCAAGATAAAGATTATTCCCGCTGTGCAAAGGAATATCCCGTTCAAAACAACCAACAACACCATGCTTTCTAATTTGCTCAAGGCTACTGTTATCCAACCTGTACCAGCTGATCCAGCCATTAATTTGTTGGGTTTTGGGATCAACAATCATTTCCCACCGCTGGCTGTCCCATTCATAACGGACAAACGCTGACAGCACTGATTTTGAAATATGCCTGTAGCCCTGCCCGTGATGGGTAGTAAGCATCAGCCGGACAATCTCTTCAGTGCAGTCTTTCATTGCTCTTTCCAGACAAGCTAACGCCAGGGCTCTATCGTATAACCGAGAAATGATATAGCCAGCCTGCCTGTACCCTCTGGCTTTTCGCCAAGATTAACCAGGTTTACCCAGGTTTCCGGTATATAGTCGCCAGCCTGCCAACCATTAGCATCCTGCCGTTCGGCTACCATAGAGCCAGAGTCAATGCTGAATTGGGTAATGATTTCACTCTTAGCCATAAACTTAAACGAAAGATCAGCCTCAGGAGCGTTGAGCACAGCTATGTCGATTCTCTCCAGAACAAAGCCTTCCGGGGTATGAACCAGCCTTCCTGCCTGATTGGAGGACAGGGTTATATCCTCAATATCCAGATATACTGTGGATTTTTTAAAGACATAGTTATTTGGCCAGTGATCGCTGGAAAGCTGCGACAGGTCTACTAAGGGAATGGGGTTAACCGTAATATCAGAGGTATCGGTAAAGCTGCCATCTGTTGTGGTTACAGTGACTGTTGCCTCACCTTCCTTTACTGCCTCAACCAAACCAGCGCCGTCAACCATTACTATCGTATCGTCATCTGTTGACCAGCTGACGGTTTTATCTGTCGCGTTAGCAGGTGCAACTGTGGCGGTTAGCTGCTCGTTCCTGCCTTCAATCAGGCTGACCGTTTCTGGTGTAACAGTTACTCCGGTTACAGCAACATTTTCAGTAACCACTGGATCTGTTTTTTTTGCATCATCTTCCACAACACACCTCAATCTCTTCAATCTTTTCATAAGAGTACTAACGTAATCTCAGCATCCTGATTAGCCATAAGCTCCAGCTTCCGGCTATCCATAACACCAGATCGCCAAACATCCGTAGCATGGTCGCAATCAATCACCAGCCAACCGGCTGGCACTCTGCCCAGCTCATGCTCAATCACAAAGGGCTCCATTGCAGTAACGGTTAACTGAA
>WLWH01000811.1_pt1 | contig 24326 bp, 28 predicted proteins | sample 6712741 | NCBI WGS metagenome assembly WLWH01 (sample SAMN12718694, study PRJNA515312) | sponge metagenome | isolation source: marine sponge | host: Mycale hentscheli | place: New Zealand: South Island, Marlborough, Capsize Point | collected 2003-05-01
TTACGTTGGACTGGTTTCAATGCCTGTATCCGCTTTTCCTTGTCCACTACCTGCATCATCCATGAACCCGCTTCGAGGGCGTCCTGAGGGCGTTTTCCTCCCCTCACCTGTTCTGCCTCCCACTCGCAGGAGGCACTTCGCCTCGCCGGTCGGCGGCTGTCAGGTCCTACTTCAAACCGTTCATGATGCCGATAAGGTTCAGACCTTCAACCGTCGAGGACACGGCCTACTCTGTCTTTTGCTGACTTGTGCCCTACGGTCAAATCCGGTTACCCCGATTTCAGTGCTTCCGGCACCTATGACAGACCTCTCGGGCTAAGACACAGGGCTTTCAGGGCGTAAACGCTCGATTTATAAAACCTATCCCGTCTGTGGAGGGAAGACTTCGTGGTCACGTGCCCACTGGTCTCGGATACCTCACACCTTCTATCTAGTTCCTGTTCGTCGCCCCGCCAGTTTGCGTTGGACTTCCTCCAGCCCACACCTCACGATGTAATCCTTGTCCTTCCGCTAACCTTCAACTCCACGATTACTTGGTAAGAGGACTTCCACCTCGCTAGGTCTGTGTCATGCCCAGCATACACGCCAATTTCAGGGGCTGCGCCGCAGGCGCAGTCCCCTGGAAATTTTTGTCAGTTCTCGCTCATGAATCTTTCCCAGGTAGCTTAAGATCCGGTACCAGCTCAACTAACTCATTATATGATGAAGTTAAATTTAAGATCGATTCGTTGCTAACTTCGACACTTGGAATATGCTTTTGAAAATAGTCTTTGAGACAAAACAAAGTTTCAACTAATATTGCCTAGTGGGTGGCGAATAAGTCTTTACTTAGATTCTCATTAAAATCTGAAATAAAGCTAAACCTAAGCGGTGATATAAGCATATCAGACATGCTATTTCCTTTTACTATTGAAGACAACGTATCATGACAATTCAAATGAGCAATATCTGTTAGCTTACTATAGATAAGCTTATAGTGCTGATCGAGGACCTTTATATTTGGAGCTTTTTTATCTCTCATTGACCCAGCTACAGTGTGTCGCATCTGACGTAAGAGCTTCTAATTCTTGTCTTATGAGGCAATAAGCTTGCACATATGCGCCTTCAAATATAACGTTTTCTACAATTCGGATCCCTGAAACATATGAAGCCAAAATAGCTTCAAATTTTTTTCTTTCTTCTACAATATGGGAATATGCCTTTTGATGCAGATAAAATTAAATCTCCTTTACTTGGTTCTTTAACAACCATCAAGTCATAGTTATTCCATATTTTACTTAAACAGTCGCTAAGTTCTGATCTTATTAGGTCTCAAAATACATAAAAACTCTCCAAGTCGTGTTGCAGTTTTTTTCTACAGTTCGTAATATGCTTGTCTTGAAACACATCAAGTTCAGTCAACAGAAACTGTCTATTAAGATCATTAATCATACTTAAACTTTATCTAATTTATATGCATAGAGAGCTAACGGCAACGCTCACCCGCGGCCAAAAGCAGAACGACAACAGGAGCGGCGCTTTTGGCGGTCAGGTGTAGCGTTTTGTTATGCCAGCTCATTAGCCTTGTACCGTACATTGGATCGTGATGGTTCCCGTTGCAGTCGCGCTACATCTGATACCGATCCAGAAAGTCCACCAAATTCTCTGGCAGGTGGCGGTAGGTGTTGGCGCATTATTTTGCCCAGGTACTTTCAAACAACCTTCTGCGCAAACAGCTTGATTTACCTGATTCGTTAGATCGTTAAGCACAGCTGTTTGTGCCCTTGAGGCAGCAGCTCTTCTATTAGAATTCGTGAATACTCCTGTACTCGTCCTGGTTTTGGTACTTCTGAAGGTGTGTGTTCCAGGGCAATTTATTGTCACCATAATTATTCTCCTATTTATTTTAGCTCATTAATATCTCTTCTTTTACAACGCATAACGACAACCACAAGGGGCCGCAGCGCAGCGGAGGTCCCTACCCATGTAGCGACAGCGGAATGGGCAAAACTTGGTGGACTTGTTATGCATTGATGCCCAACTATAGGCAGAAAACGTTCTCAACCCACGTATCCTTTTCATAAGGACCATGAATTGATTGAAAGCAGCCACGACTCTCTTCGATGTCTCGGGCAAGATCCGTGGCGACCCAATCACGTGGCGACCCAATCAACGGTACAAATCACTCTATTTGTATCGAGAATGACACCCTTCACAACACCAATGTGAAATATGCGTATTCCAGTTTGACCCTGACCTTTCATTCGCTTAATCGCAATGCGGTCTCCAGCTTTTATTTCAGATGCCTTCTTGTATTGACTCGGTTGCTGGTCTTCTTCCCAGCCAAGCATCCAGTAGCCTTCGGCCACGAATTTTTGGTCCTGATGTTCGACGCCACCCCAAGCGGCGCCAACGAGCCAGTAATTAGGCATGATTATTCTCCTGTAATGCATAACGTCCCGGCTCAGGCGCCCGCCAAAGCGGCCCACCGAAACCGAAATCATACACTGAACTCGCGCCGCTTTGGCGGGTCGCCTGGAACTGCTTGTTAGGCGATATTCTCGGCCAAGTTCCTCCCCGCCGTAGGTGGTGGCAGTGGTCTTCCGTCCCGCTTCATAAGCGCAATCCATTCATCCACTGTAGTACAAAGTTCTACGTAGACCTGTGCTTCATCGTCACCATGACAACATGGACCGATAATACCCGGACACTGACCAACGAAGCTTTGGTCTTCGTCGGACCATTCTACGAGCTTAATATACCGGGTGCTTTCTTTCATTTCCGGGCACCTCTAAAAATGCACTTTTTCCGCGATTGCGGCGTCAGCGCCGTGCTCCAATCCTCAGGTATCACCTAGACACTGCGGTTGTGCGCGCGGTGCTTCCTTGCGCTCACGAAAAAATGACTATTTTTAGAGGCGCCCAGTATTCGCAGAGACCGTTTGACCGCAGTTCGACAAGTCGGCGTAGATCGACGGGGACATAACTGGTCACTGTGAGCAGAACATTCGAGCACGGGCCTTAGCGAACCGCATGAGATGTTCAAGCTTCATGAAATTATCGAGTTCAGCCGCTTCTTCAGGTGTCAGGCTTGCTGTTTTTTCCTTATGGATCAGATCAGCAACGATGTTCTTGGTTTTCTGTGACGGTTCGAACTGCGCAACAGAATCCAGAGTTGTACCAGCGGCGATGAAGTCCACGAGTTCGTCGTATGCTCGGATCATGCCTTGATTGTACCGCTCAAATCGTGTTGTGACGCCAACACGGCTGACACGATAGCAGCACCGTGTGCTTCTGATGCCTAACGCGATGGTTCAGCTGCAAGGATTTCGCGCAGCGGGATTCTTGTCAGTTGGAACCACTTGTTATGCAATCAACGGCCGGATGACCCGCGCAAGCCTCGACGATGACAGGTCATAGGCAACCTGCAAATTCATCCAGAACTCTGCAGAGGTGTTGAATGCCCCGGCAAGAAGCCAAGCAGTGTCCGGCGTTACACCACGCTTTCCTCGAACCAATTCATTGATGCGCTGAGTTGGTATACCCAGATGTTCTGCCAGTCCTTTTTGCGTCAGTTTCAACGGCTCAAGGAATTCATGCAGTAGAATCTTCCCTGGATGTGTGGAAACTCGATTTTGTGGAATCATCAGTGCACCTAGTGATAGTCAATTAGCTCGACGCTTGAGGCCTCACCTGCATTCCAACGGAAGATGATTCGCCATTGGTCATTTACACGAATGCTGTAGAACTCTCGTAAATCCCCACGCAGTTTCTCCAAGCGATTGCTCGGTGGCGACCTGAGGTCCGCTATCGACGTGGCGGCGTTGAGGACATCGAGCTTGAAAAGTGCCGCCTCGCGCAAAACACTCGAGCGCCGCCGGACTCGACTGGACTCCTTGCCGTGATACAGGTCTTCAGTTCTTCGGTCTCCGAACGACTCGATCATTCGCGTAGATTACCGAATACACGGCATCCATGCAACGAGGTAGACTTTGCGCATAATCGGGATAGGGGGATGCCTCACGACCTCCCTCCTCTCACACCACCGGGCCTACGCAGCCCGTATCACGGCGGTTCGGATGTGTAGGTGCGCTCACCGTTTTGCCCACTCCGGCCAACCCCGAGTGCCTGTAGTATCGGTTAGGAAGCGCAGGGCGCAAAGCCGCACTGGCACTGATCCGCCAAAGACCCTGCGCGGACTTCGCCCTATTCCACGCGCGTTGGCGCTCTACGCCAAGCTTATGCAGCGCACGATAGCCGCGCCTAGCCCATTGCTTCCATTGATAAGTGCGCAATCTCCGCCGGGTCCACTTGTTCAAATCACGCCCAGGGCTCAGCCCCTCAGCGAGGCCGAAGTCCGCTTTCCATCCAAACAGGGTCTGTCTCAGCGCTGCAATGATTCGACCAATGTTGGGGCCTCGGGTCCGGCGACTCACCTCACGCACTCGCTGCTTCAACCGGGCGAAGGACTTCCCCGCGACCTTCAGCCGGTCACCGGGCTTAGGCGTGAAGGTGAACCCCAAGAACGTGCGTTCCCAGGGTCTCGCTACCGCACTCGTTCGTGTATTGACTGTGAGCCGCGGTGACTTTTCGATAAAGCGCGTTCGCCAAGCCATGGCTCGTTCACCGGCCCGCTGACTTTTGGGCACCTCTAACAATGCACTTGTTCCGCGATTGCGGCGTCAGCTCCGTGCTCCAATCCTCAGGTATCACCTACACACTGCGGTTGTGCGCGCGGTGCTTCCTTGCACTCACGAAACAATGACTATTTTTAGCAGGTGCTCTTAATACTCGGCCAATGGCTTTTGAGATCATCAGCTAACGCCTCAACGCTCATACCATCAATGCCAGGGGCGCCGCGATGGCGTTGAACTTGACGCAGCGCCGCGATGAGAGGGTCCCCCCTCAATACCGCCGCCATCGCCGGTCATTGCCACTCGCAGCGTTCGCGTCAACGCCGGCCACCCAGGGGTTCATCTTGCCGCGTACGTTGCTCCACCGATGCCTTCCCATTGGTCCTCCACGTTCGCTCCCTGTCCTCATCCGTTCGCGCCTTCTGTTGCCCCGAAGCCACCTACTATGCCCTGTGCTGAGTTCTGTACACCGTTCAGACGAAGTGGCCTTCGACTCGGTTGCTCCCTCAACACTGTACCGTTCTCCCGCAGTAAGACACGAAACTTTCTTTGCGTGAACGCCCAATTTACAAAACGCAGCCCCGTGCAGAGGGCGAACTTCGGGGTACCGTGCCCACTGCTCCCGGCTACGTCACGCCTCCGAGCAGGGTCTTGTACATCGCCCCGCAACTTTGCCTCACGCTTCCTTCAGACAATGCCTCGCCACGTTGCTCTTGCTTTATTGGCTAACCTTCGGCTCTGCCAATACCGGGTGCCGGGACTTTCACCCGACTAGCTTCGTGCCATGTCCGGCACACACGACCAAGCTCAGCCGCGGACAAGCCGCGAAGCGGGTTGGACGTCCGGCGGAGGCCGAAGGCCGGAGCGATCTCGATCGCCTTGTTAGGCGCGGTTTCGGAATATGGGTGAAGTCGATACATCGGTACAACTCGTTTCTAGAGGCGGCGCCGAGCAGACTTGCGGGCGAGGTACTGTTGAAACCCATTCGCCGTCGTTTTTGAACGGACTCTCTGCACCTGAAGTTGAAACTGCGCCTCATAGTTGGAGGCCAGACTTCTGAGGTCCGCGACAAGCTTTTCAAATTCGGAAATCGCCTCTTCGCTCGCCCCCAGATGTATTTGGATGAACTCCGGTCGAGAGAACGGTGTAACGTAGAACGGGCCTTCTTGACGCTTCGCTAACAACCACCAGACTACGCTCTGGCCTCCGAAATCTAGGAATACTTGTGAGGGACTGTTTGCCCATTCCCTTAGCAACGCTGATCGTCCCGGCAAGATCCTCCGGACCGGCACGCTGCGGTGAATGGCGATTCCTTTATTTAGCGCAGCGTGGAAATGTTCTACGTCTCTTTTCCTCCTCGTTCCATCTACGACCCAGATTAGCTTTGAGTAGAACGCATCGCGAGATTCTCGCTCTTCAGGTTTGAGGTATGAGTGTTGGAACTCAATCACCCAGTCGTGGTCGGTCTTCACATCTGCAATGTGTCGCTCACCATTCTCGTCCCGATGAACAAACTCTTGCCAATGTGTTGGGAAACTATCTTTCCAATTGCGATGCCATTCAGTTTCTCTCTCCCACCAGTAATCACAATTTTGTCCACGTCTGTGCGCCCAATGATTGACTCGAATCTCGCCGCATTTGGCAATTACCGACCCGCCGCAACAGGGACACTCTCCAGTGCGATTCGGTTGGGCCTCGCTTCGCTGTCCGTTTACAAAAGCGTATTTCATTGACCGTTTATATTCACCCGTATCTAGGTTTGCGCGTTCTCGGATTACGCCTAACAACCGCAATCACCCGCGCGGAAGGAGCGGTAGCGACTGGAGCGTCGGGTGCATTGCATTGTTGGGCGTTGTTCAGACGGGCTAACCGTGCAAGCATTTTTACTTGCTTGCCTCGATCCACGCCATAACTCTATCAGCAGTTCTTGCTGATATCCTGCGAATATAGTTTTGAAGATACGTTCCCAATATGAGGTTGGCCACTGTAAGAACCAAAGCCAGTAAGATTGCAGCTGCAGGCAAAATTGCTAACAAGGTGAAATTCCCCGGCCACGTGGCAGTTAGCCCATAAATAAGTAGAGCCAGGGAAAATAAATACAATGATCCCGAAACAACATTCTCAACGAGATGGCGCAATCGGTTCTTGAAGCCAACAGCGTCGCTGCGGCTTTCGTCAACACTCTTTCTTAGTTTTTCATTTTCAATCAGGGTGTCACTCAATATTTCTTGCTTTGACCTCTCCAGCACCTCCTTGACCGTACCGACGACCTTGCTCACATCGCCGAAGGTCAAATCCATTAAGTGAAGTCTCGAATCTGTGCTGTGAACCAATAACTCGTAGTCGTTCTCCGTAATGTTTCCTTGCGCTAACAGTTTTTCGGCCTCAGATGCATAGCTTTGCCACACTTCTTCTGATGGCTGTAGAGCTGCGATACAATTCGCTACGACTCTTTCGCGGGGAAGGTTCGGGGCCTTGTTCGCGGTCTTTAACCATACCAATGTGGTAAAAACCTGGTCTGGAATACAAAGGGGTGTATCGGAATGACCATACTGTTCATTGAAAAAACGCGTTGAACTTGAGGCGAGAGCACTGTTCTTTGTAACAAAGATTGCCTTACAGTCTAAGAGTCGTCTTTTGATTTTCCCCTGACGAAGTCGGAATATTGCTGCGATACAGTCTACATCTCTAGCTCTTGACTCGTCCGATTGATAGGGTATTCGCTTTTTAATTGCCGCATCTAGGCCTTTCTCACTGATTCCGTACTTGCCTAGATACGCTGGCGCATCAACTACCCCTATTTCATACTGCCGCAAGTAATCGTCAATACGATTCCTTTCTATTTCTATATCGGAGGATTTGTACCCTCTTCGATTGAAGAATTCTCCAACGCTGCCTGGCCAAGCATCCTTAATTCTTCCGAACTGCTGCGCCTTGATTGAGGTTGTGTGAAGAATGGCATCAATCTCCCCCTTGGTTTTATCGAAGCATCGTAGAGGCACTCGAAGCTCGTTGAGCATGCTCACCATTTCACGAATGGGTGCATGCTGAGACTCTTGAGAATAGCCAAAAAGATCAAGGAGCACGGAAGTATCCAAATAAACGGCAACATCTTGTATTTTCCTTTGGATTTCTTCCGGGGCTTGGTAGTAAAAAGTTTCCGTCAGCATTGCGCCACGTACAAATGAAAGAACGATATCGAGACTCTCTTGGTCTTTTTCTAAAGCATTCTTTATGAACCTAGAGATCAAGTATGAGTACTTCCAATGCGGTTCGCTCTCTCCTTTGATGTCACCTCCATCACGCAGCGCGCTACCGAACAGCCGAGGCGATATTTGATAAAGAATCTCAAAAAAGTATCGGCCTGCTTCCTCGTGTTCGATGGAGATGTTGAATTCGTGACTCAGGTACGCTTCGAATCGATCCGTCAGTTTGCGAAATTCCCTCTCTTCTTTATCTCTATTCGTTATGTAATCATTCTCTGGCAAGACTGGCCGATTTATAGTGTACGTGCCATTGGCAGAGCGGGTTATGGCATCATACTTCTTCATTGCTCTATTCAATAGCACTAATGCTACGTTGTGAGGCACTGAAAAGTCTGCAGTTTCCTCAAAGGTTGTTTTGAAGTCTTGTACTGTAACTACGTCCGCAGTCATGCTGCGAAGTGTGTAAATAACTAGCGGAAGATAGTTGTCAAGAAATGGTGCTGCAGTCGATCGGTCCCAGTTCACCTTCACGACAGCCATGTTCACTATGAAACGGTTCATTTCTTACTTGTCTCCACGATCTTCTGCATGATTTTCCTATTAAAACCAATGGTGTGTAAAGCTGCTCAGCTCAATGTTTGACTTATTGCTCGATTGGTGCGTTATAGTTTTTACGCTTAACAATGTATTAATCAGAGTCACCACGCATCATCATTTCACAGATGAAATCCCCATCCCATTGACACAAATACCTTAACCTGTTAGCCAAACAACAGCTGCCCGAAGGCGCGCGGCGTTGCTATGTCCGACAGGCCGAAGGCTTGCTCAAAGCCTTTCTGGATAAATCATTGCCGGCTTTATCCAAGGCGGATATAGAGGCTTTTCTGCGCGATGTGCCGCGCCAACATCGATTACAGGACAGGCAGTTCAAGCAAGCGGTGGAGGCGTTGCGTTGATGACTGGTTGAGTGAGCCGATAGGCCGGCGGGTCAAGCTTGTGGATTGGTTGTTTTGGCGTGATGCGGCGCGGCCGCTTGAACCGGAGCATGCGGCCCTGGCCGGTGCCGGGCCGGCGGCCAATTGGGCCGGGCGTGCCGGTTCGGATACCGGCTTGGATGCCTCATACCGGGCTTTGTTAATAAGGGCGGCAGTCACCGGGTTGGAAACGATTGAGAATGGCAAGAGTCAAGACGGGCCGGCCAACATGGCCGGCCCGTGCTCGTGACCTGGACTCAGGATTCCAGCCACGCCCAGTGCGACAACTTAAATCCATCGCCTTCACCCACCGGATGGGCGCTCCAGCCACCCAGTTTGTCCGCGCGGGCATCCAGCCAATCGGTGAACAGCGGGATGATGGAACCGCCCTTGTCCCACATGATCTTTTGCGCCTCGCAGTAGAGCTCGTACCGTTTGGGGCCATCCAAAACACCGCGCGCTTCTTTGATTAAACTATCGAACTTCTCGTCGTACCAATGCGCTTCGTTCCACTTGGCGCCGGAGATATAAGTCAGCGAAAAACGTAAGTCGGCGGTGGGCCGCGGCATCCAGTTGGAGCCGTGGAAGGGCCGCTTCATCCACACGTTGGACCAGTAGCCATCAGTCGGCTCACGCACTACGTGGATGTTGAAGCCGATCTTGGCGGCTGACTCACGGATCAACAAAGCCATATCCACCGACTGTACGCCACCGGCCGCTGGCGAGGTGTGCAGGTTGATGGTCTGGCCCGTCATACCCGCTTGCTTCAGGTGGAACTTGGCCTTGTCCAAATCGATGTCGCGCTGCGGAAGCTCTTTGCACCAGTAGCGATCGGCGGGGCCGATCGGCGTGTCGTTGCCGATGGCGCCAAAGCCTTTTTGCACATTCTTTAAAACCGCCTGCCGGTCCACCATGAGTCTAAGCGCCCGGCGCAGTTCCAAGTTATCCGTGGGTTTTTGGTCCACCATCATGGGATAGGTCAGATGGCGGCTGGATTTGGCATTGGCCATGGTCACACCGGGCGCGCCGTTGATGATGGCGATGGACTTGGGATCAACCCGCACGGTGAAGTGGATATCGCCGGCCAACAGCGCGTTGACCCGGGCCGCCGTATCGGCGATACCGAAGGACTCTACTTCGTCCACGTACGGATACTGATCGAAGTGATAAGAACCGTTGCGCACGGCCAGCATGCCCACCCCCGGTTTGAAGCTTTTCAGCTTGAACGGGCCGGTGCCGATCATGTTGTCGAAGTCGGTATGGCCATCGGGCATGATCGCCGCATGCATATCACCGAAATACATGGGCAGATCGGCAGTCGGTGAATCCAGGCTCACCACCAGATAGTCGCCATCCGCCTTCAATTCGGTAATCGACGAGAGCCAAGCTTTGATGATCGAGTCGGAGTTCTCGCCGCGGTGCCGGTTCAGAGAATAGATGCAGTCTTGTACTGTCAGCGATTTACCATGGTGGAATTCAACCCCTTTGCGGATTTTAAAGCGCCAGGTCTTGGCGTCTGCGGAAGCCTCCCACGATGCGGCCAGATCCGGCTCCGCCGAGAGATCGGAGCCATAGCTCACCAGCGTACTGCAAAGCTGGAAGGTGCGGGTGAAGTCCAGCGAAGTGGTCAGCCGGTTGGGATTGAGCGTGTCGTTGGCGCTGTGGCCATACCAACCCAGCCGCAGGCGTCCGCCACGTTTAGGGGTAGCAGCCCGCACCCTGTGCGCCGCCGTCAGCAGTGAGCCAGCGGTAACCCCGGCCACCCCCAGAGCCGTCATCCGCCCCATGAATTCGCGCCGTGAAATGCGCGACTTTGCATACTCGCTCTGGTAGTGATCGAGTTCTTGTTGCTTCAATTTCATATCGTTTTTCTCCTGCGGTCCAACCAGGACCGTTTTAACGCCGGTCTGTACCGGTGAACTCATGCAACCAGTTAGGGGCGCCTCTAAAAATGCACTTTTTCCGCGATTGCGGCGTCAGCGCCGTGCTCGAATCCTCGTGTATGACTATACACTGCGGTTCTGCGCACGGTGCTTCCTTGCACTCACGAAAAAATGACTATTTTTAGCAGGTGCCCTTATTGCAGTTGCATGATGGTTTGATGGCAGGCGATGACATGCCCGCCGTCCAGTTCGCGCACCGGTGGTGCCTCGCGGTCACAAGTGCCTTCGATCATCTGCGGGCAGCGGGTGTGGAAAGGACAGCCGCGAAGCCCGATGTCCACGATGTCCGCCATGGCCTGCTGCGCCTCTGCCGTGGCGCGGTAATCCTCCAGCCAGCCGGTGTGCAGTTGCGGGACGGAGCCTAGCAACAGGCGCGTATACGGATGAAACGGTGGTGACAGTACCGCCTGCGTGGATCCTTGTTCGGCCACCCGCCCGGCATACAACACGACGACGCGATCGGCGAACGAGGCTACCGTCGATAGATCATGGCTGATGAATACAAACGCCGTATGCAGTTGCCGGCGCAGCGATTTCAGCAGCTCAATGATGGCCGCGCCTACCACCGTATCCAGCGCCGAGGTGACCTCATCGCACAAAATCACGTCCGGCTCGGCGGCCAGCGCCCGTGCCAGATTGACCCGTTGTTTCTGGCCACCGGATAGCTCGTGCGGATAGCGGTCGGCGAAATCGGCGGGCAATTCCACCATCGCCAACAACTCTTCAACGCGCTGGCGGCGCTCGCCCGCGCCCAGCCCCATATAAAACTCCAGCGGCCGGCCGAGCGCATGGCCGATCTTCTTCTTCGGATTGAAGGCGACATCGGGCATCTGGAGCACCAACTGCACCCGCTGTAGTGCCTGCTTGGTGCGGTTTTTGACCTCCGCGGCAAGAGCAGCCCCATCCAATAGCACCTCGCCGGCGAATGCCGGTAACAACCCCGAGATGACCCGGGCCAGGGTCGATTTGCCACAACCCGATTCGCCAATGATGCCCACCGCCTGGCCAGGAGGCACGTCGAGATCCACGTCGAATAACACCTGCATACCGGGGGGCGGGCCATAACCGGCACTGATGCCACGCACGCAAAGCACGGGCTGAGGTGCCTCTTGATAGCAGTCATCTGCATCACTGAGGGCTGCATCACTGAGGGCTTCGGTACTGGCGGCTTCGGTGTTGATGGCCTTGGTATTGACAGCTTTGGGCGGCGGGCGCACGGCCGCCATCAGTTGGCGGGTGTAGTCATGCGCCGGTTCGTGAATGATTTGCTCAACCGGCCCCTGCTCCATGATCCGGCCGTGGCGCAGCACGATGATGCGATCGGCCATCTGCGCGACAACGGCCAAGTCGTGGCTCACATAAAGAGCCGCCGCGCCAGCGTCACGCAGCGCATCCTTGAATGCGGCCAACACTTCCACCTGCGTGGTGACATCGATAGCAGTCGTCGGCTCGTCGAAGACCAATAGGTCCGGCCCGCACGACATGGCCATCGAAGCGGCTAGGCGCTGCAATTGCCCACCGCTCACCTGGTGCGGGTATTTACCGCCTATACGCTCGGGCTGCGGCAGCCGCATGCGCCGCGCCCGTTCCACCAAATGCGCTTGCGCCTGCGAGCGGGAATAAACCCGATGCACCAGCGGCGCCTCGGTGATCTGAGCACCTAGGGTGTGGGCAGCATTAAAAGCGGCGGCCGCCGACTGTGGCACATACGCGCTGCGGCTCCCGCGCAGCGCGCGCTTGTGCTCCAGGCTGGTAGCCAAGATGGACTCGCCATCGAACACCACCTCGCCGCCGACGAAGCGGCACCCGGGCCGCGCGTAAGCCATCGCAGCGAGCGCGATGGTCGATTTGCCAGCGCCGGACTCGCCGATAAGAGCGACGACTTCACCACGGCTCACTTGCACGCACACCCCATCCACTATGGCTTGCCAGCCGCCGTGAGGCAGGCGCCCTTCCATGCGCAAGTCACGGATGTCCAGCAGCGGCCTGCTCATTTGATCAGCTCATCGGAGATATCCCGCTGCGAGCGGGACAGATTCCAATCGACCAGGAAGTTGATCGACAACGTAACGGAGAATATCGCCAAGGCCGGCAGAAACAACGCGGCCGAGCCGATGTGGATGCCAGTCATGTTCTCCTTGACCATCGAGCCCCAATCCGCGTGCGGTGGCTGCACGCCTAAACCTAGAAAAGACAGTGCGCTCAACAACAAAATCGAGAAGGTAAAACGCAAGCCGAAATCGGTGGAAAGCGGAATGAACGCATTCGGCAGCACTTCGTTCCACAGGATCCACCACAAGCTCTCGCCACGGGCACGGGCCACCTCCACGAAATCCTGCGTCATGATATTGACGGCCAGTGCCCGCGAGATGCGAAACACCCGCGTGGCCTCGATAAAGCCGATGGCACACACCAATGCCGGTAACGAAGTGCCGAAAATGGACACGATCAACAACGCTAACATGATGGTGGGAAACGAAATAAAAGCGTCCACGGTGCGGCTGATGACAGTGTCTACCCAGCGCCCGGCAATACCTGCCACAAAGCCGCCGACCACGCCCAAACAAAACGCCAAAACCGTCGCAAGCAGCGCCAACCCGAGGGTAGTCTGGGCGCCATAAAACAGCCTGGAGAGCAGATCGCGCCCTAGATAATCCGTGCCCAGTAGACCGTCCTGCCCCAAGGCTGCGAAAGAGGCACTGGAAATGATCTCGCTCTCGGTGCGGGGCGCCAGATAGGGCGCGAACAGCGCCACCACCAGCCAGAACAGCAAAATAAGTATGCACACTGCGCCATAGATGCCAAAAGACGGCAGATATGACCGCCCCGATCTCGCGGTGGGCGCGGTGCTCATCGCGGATGTCTGAGCCTGGGATTGGACACGATCGAGGCCACATCGGCGATCAGATAAAACCCCACATAGACAGCGCAGAACAACATGGCACACGCTTGAACCACCGGGATATCACGGCTTTGCACCCCATCGACCATGAGCTTGGCCAGCCCAGGGAAAGAAAAAATCACCTCCACCACGACGACGCCCGTGATCAGATAAGCGAGGTTGATCGCGATCACATTCACGATGGGGGCGAACGCATTGGGCAATGCATGCCACAGCACAATGCGCATGCGCGGTACACCTTTCAGGATGGCCATCTCGATAGCTGGCGACGTCATAACGTTGAGCACCGCGCTTCGGGTCATGCGCGTCATCGGTGCGAGTACGGCGAAGGTTAGCGTCAATACGGGTAGAAATAACGCCCTAAAGTACTGCTCTAGCGTGGCCGTATCGGATAGATATGAGATCGCCGGTACCCAGCGCAAGGTCACCGCGAACACCAACACCAGCAGCGTGGCGAGCAAGAACTCGGGGCCGGAGATGACACACAGCGTTACCACCGTGATAGCGCGATCATACAAGGAACCCGGATACATCGCCGCGGCGAGACCCAGCGACAATGCCAGCGGTACGGCGAGCAGCGCGGTCACGCCGCCCAACAACAAAGTACTGGGAATGCGCTGCGCCATCAGCTCGGAGATGGCCCGGCCAGTGCCTAGCGCCTCACCGAGATCACCACTTACAAACCCGGCCAACCAGTCCAGGTATCGCACTACCGCCGGGCGCTCCAGGCCAAGCTCCGCGCGGATCACGGCCAAGGTCTGCGGTGTCGCACCCTGCCCCAAGATCGCCTCGGCGACGTCACCGGGCAAGATCTCGATGCCGAAAAACACCAACATCGACACGACTAACACCGTAGCGGCCCCTAGCAGTAACCGGCGAATAATCAGGCGTGCGATCAATAGTTTATGTCCCCACGGCCGGCGGCGCGGTACACCACCGAAGCGGGCCGCGGGCGTCTCCCCCGAGCTTGTACGCCGGTACTATGCGCAATCCGGCCCTGCTTGACAACGAGCAGTCAAAACCATGCAGCCGGCCTCCAGGGATAGTGCTTGCTGTTATGACGAGGCTCTTCAACATCGCCCAACGCGGTCTTTCGCGTCCGGCCCGAGCATGGCGGCGTTGGCCAGTTCACTGCATTCGAAGTGAACGAAGCGCCCCGCATCCTGCGCATAGCCAACGACCGGATTGCGGCAGTAGTCCCGAGATTGTCCGCCCACGCGCGCAACAAGACGGGACCATGCCGTTTTGTCGATCAGCTAGCTACGCTGCTCGATATGGCGCTTAAAGCGAAAAGCGTTTTCCGGTAGAGCTATATCCATGCCGTAGGCATCAGGGCCTACGGCCTCTACCTGGGCAACGATAACGCTGGTCGCCTGACGCTCGAACGCATCCAGTACCGCCTCGCCAAAAGCTAATGTGTCGTCCACGGCGGCAACATGTTCAAGGCCGGCACCGCGGGCGACCGCCGCCAGATCAGTGATCCCTTCTGTTGTGTGGGTATCGAATCCACCGGTCGAGAGCAGGCTGCCGTTATCGAAAATAATATGGATAAGATTAGGCGGACGGTAGCGGGCCAAGGTCGCCAGTCCTCCTAGATTCATGAGCACCGAGCCATCGCCGTCGAGTATGATGACCCGCTCATCAGGCCGGTGCAGGGCCAGGCCCATGCCGATGGAAGACGCCAGACCCATGGCGTGTTGCAAATAGAAGAAATTCTCGCGGTGACCCAGGTTATACAGCTCTTGGGCGCAAGCGCCCATGATGGTCACGACGAGCTTGTCTGCCAACTCCGGGTAGAGCATTTCGATGCAGGTTGCGCGCTTCACCGATCGGCTACACCGCTTCCATCAGCTCGCGCGTCAACAGCAGCGCAACTGGCGCCAAAGCGCTTTGCGAAAACGTCCAAGCTTGGCGGATTTGCTGTCCCACTTTGGCCGGATCGCGGGCCTGTTCGAAGGGAATGCCGAGGGCGCGCAAAATCCCTTCAGTGACGATACCGCCGCGGGTGTGCCACGGATGCGGCTCGCCCCAATGGCCACGGTAGGCGATCAGCATGCAAAGGGGTATGTGATAGAGCTGGGCTAGCGAAACAAGGCCGTTGACGGCGCCGAACAGTCCATGATTTTGCATCAGCAACATATGCGGCGCCCCGGCGAAATAGGCGCCGGCGGCAATCCCTATGGCCTCTTCCTCCTTGCACACCTGGACCAGGGTCATCTGCGGATCATTCTCCGCCCGTTGCAATAACAAGCCCAGCCAAGTCTCCGGTAGCGCCGATAGACTGCGCACGCCAGCCGATTTGATGCCGTCGTAGACGGCTTTCGAGTTGTCGTATGAAACTGTCATCGCGCCATGATAGCGCTACCGGCGAGACCATTCACCCGCACGGTGATTTTTGCAGTTCGCCAACAACGGCTTACAATCGGCCGCCAGCGAAGCGCGCGGCAGGTTATGTGGTTTTCAATAACTGAGGTGAAACGCCGATGAGCGGAGAGAATTGCCTGACCGGTCTTAAAGTTCTTGACCTAACCCAGTTCGAGGCGGGGCCCTCGTGCACCGAGGCACTGGCCTGGCTAGGCGCCGACGTGGTCAAGGTGGAAAATCCGCGGGTGGGCGATCCGGGCCGCGGCATTGGCCGTAGCGGGAGCGAGGTGGATGCTCAATATTTCTTGCAATACAACTCCAGCAAACGGTCCATTGCGCTCAATTTGAAGGACCCGCAAGGGCTTGAGACCCTCAAACGTCTAGCGGCGCAGGCCGATGTCATGATCGAGAACTTTGCGCCCGGCGCCATCGAGCGCCTAGGACTCGGTTATGCCGTCGTCAAAGCCCTCAACCCGGCGATTATCTACTGCCAGATCAAAGGCTTTGGCGCCGGCACCGAATTCGAGAACAACTTGGCTTTCGACATGATCGCCCAGGCGGTGGGCGGCCTCATGTCCATCACCGGCGAGGAAGACGGTCCGCCGTGCAAGCCGGGCACGACCGTGGGCGACACCGGCACCGGCATGTTGATGGCCATCTCCATCCTCGGTGCTTATATACGCCGGCTGCGCACCGGCCAGGGCGAACACCTGGAGGTGGCGATGCAGGATTCCATCCTGCATTACATCCGCAATGCGTTTACCTACATGGAACGCTCAGGTGGCAAAGCCGCGCCCCGCGCCGGCTCCAAGACCGTGGGTGGCGGCCAACCGCCCATAGGCGTCTATCCTTGCAAAGGCGGTGGCCCCAACGACTATGTGTACATTTTCACCAGTCCTGCCAATCCCGAGCATTGGCACCGGCTGTTAGGGGTCATGGGCCGCGAGGATCTAATCGGCGACGAGCGCTTCAGCACACCGGCCGCCCGCACCGAGCACCGGGCCGAGGTGGACGCACTGGTCTGCGAGTGGACCCGGCAACATGACAAGCACACCGCCATGCGGCTGGTGGGCGCGGCCACGGTTCCTGCCGGCGCGGTGATGGATACCCAAGAGCTAGCCGCTGACAAGAACTTCGAGCAGCGCAACATCCGCCAGACCATGCGCCATCCGCAGGCGGGTGACTATGTCATGACCGGCTGGCCGGTACGCTTTGGTGGCGAACCGCCGGCGCTAGGTCCCGCTCCGCTGCTGAATGAACACGCCGAAGCAGTCGTGACTGACTGGCTAGACGATGCGTTAGAGGCGCGTAAGACGGCTTGATGTGTTGAATTAAAGCGGGGGGCGTTGAACCAAAGCGGTGGCGCCACGCGCGAGCGCAGCGCCACCTACGATATCCAGCACAGGCGATATCCAGCACAGGCGATATCCGGCACCGGCCAAAACCAATGCAGGCCAAGGCTCGGTGCCAGCCAAGATCAGTGCGAATTTTACGCGTGCCAGGTGAACTGCTGTGGCTTGCGGGACGATTGCTGTGAGATGACTACGTTCACAAGCGCCGGGCCGGAAAACTTCATCGCTTCATCAAGAGCTTGGCGCAAGTCTTTCGGATCCTCCACGAAGAAACCTTTACCGCCAAAATCCTCCATGATCTTGTCGTAGCGGGCACCATAGATAAGCGCGTTGGGCTGCATATTCATCATCGGATCATCCGGGATCGATGGCATGCCGGGACCGATGCCGCCGTTGTTCAAAACCACGATCTTGGCGGGGAAGTTGTAGCGCACCAAAGTCTCCATCTCCATGCCGGAGAAGCCGATGGCCGAATCCCCGGACAGATGGATAACGGGCCGATCCGGATGGACCACGCAGGCAGCGATGGCATGGCCCAGTCCTACCCCCATGGTGCCGTAGGTGCCCGCGTTCAAGCAGGAACGGGCGTCGGCGACCGGCAACTGGGTAAGACCTATGTCCATGGTGCCAGCGCCTTCAGCGCTTAAGACCGCATTGGCAGGCATCCAGGCGGCGACATCACGCAGCGCCCGGTAATAATTGGCCGGCGCTTGATCATCGTCGATCTGCGGCTTGATGGCGGCCGCATTGGTGGCCATTTTCTCGGCCAGGGCTTCGCGCCACGGCGTGTCTTGCGGATAAAACCACTGCCGGTTGCCGAGGGCTGAATTGATCTGCCCCATGATGGCTTTGCCGTCGCCCACCAGCGCCACTGCCGATTGCTTGTTGTGGCCGATCTCCTCGGGCGCGATGTCGAGTTGAATAACTTTGACGTCCTTGGAGAAGCGTGGCGGCAAGCCGAAATGGAAAATCCAGTTGAAGCGCGCGCCCATCAGAAACACCACATCCGCTTGCTGTAAGGCCAGGGTACGCGCCGCCGCCGCTGATAGGGGATGGTCGTCGGGCACCACGCCCTTACCCATGGGCGAGCGTATGAAAGGCAATTGAGTCCGGTCTATAAACTCGCGCACCTCGTCCTCGGCACGCGCCCAAGCCATGCCCTTACCCACCAGAACTAAAGGCCGCGCGGCCGTCTCCAGCAGATCCAACGCCGCGTCCACGCTCTGCGTTGGCGCAGTCATACGCGGCGGCTGCGGGGCCCGCTCCACCTGCACCACATCATCCAAGTCGCAAGTGCCTTGGATGATGTCGTCGGGCATGTCCAGATAACACGCACCCGGGCGTCCATACAGAGCATGGCGGGTCGCCATCTCGACGTAGTAGGGGATGCGCCGCACGCTCTCTATGCCGTGGGCGAATTTACAAAACGGCGAAGCGATCAGCACCTGGCGCTCCTCTTGGAATGCGCCCATGCCACCACGGTAGGTCTCCGAGGCACCGCCGATCAAGATCATCGGCCAGCAGTTTTGCTGCGCGTTGGCAAGACCGGCCAGACCATGCACTACACCGGGACCGGTGACGACGATGCAAGCGCCGGGGCGGCCCGTCATATAGCCGTACGCCTGCGCCGCGTAGGAGGCGGCCTGCTCATTGCGCATGCCGATATAAGCGATACCTTCCTTCTGCGCCGCCGCCGCGATCGGGCCGACGGGAAATCCAACCACCCCGAACAGGTGGTCAATACCCTGTTGTTTGAGGCTTCTAGCGATCAGTGTGGCGCCATCAATCTGGCTCATGTATTCAATCCTCGTCACCAAAAGTTGCATCCATCAGATTAGCTGCGAATGGCGCGCAAGGGAAAGTGGGAATACAGCGGGCTGCCAAGCTTATGGCGTATTGTGAGGATAGCTTTTGACCGTCAGCCTGAAGCTGCATCCTGAAACAGAAGTGGACCCGGAAAATTGGACAGCCCATTAAGTGTGCTCCTTATGCTGATCAGGCCGCCCTTGATGCGCCGACCTGAGCCAAGGTACACCGCATCCGGGGTGCATCGGTCCAGTGCACTGTGGTGGCGCCTGGCATTATAGAATTGGAACTATCGAGCCAGCCCTGCTCGTCACTGTGCGGGTGTCTCATAGGCGCGCAGAGACACCTCATACCTCTTCGGCGCTATCGACCCAGCGCCTTTTCCAATCCTGGCTCTGATTGGCATGGACATCGAATGGCTCTGCTAGCACAGCCAAAGTACGTTCGTTCTGCAACGCCGCCAGGGCCCACTTTGGCTTTGAATGCAGGGCAATGATTACGTCGTTTTCTTCCGGTCATCTTCTGCTCCTATTCGCATCATCGTCACGCAGAAGATCCACTTAATCGGCGCTGATCCTTGTCTAGGCTATGAGGACCACCTCAGACGCAGTCCCTGAAATTTTTGTTATGCCCCGTGCCTGAGTTATCGTAGTTCTTGAAATACTTCTGGGCATTGCTCTGCGATTCTTAGCAGTGCTTTTGCAGGACCTTGCGGGGTTCGGCGGCCTTGTTCCCAGTCTTGTATGGTTCTTATGCTGACACCCATAAAACCTGCAAACGCTGACTGAGAAAGTTTTAATTTTTTTCTAATCTCTTTAGCCGGTGATGGCTCTGAAAGAATAGAGGTTTTAAGCTTGTCTTCACCGGACTTAAAAGCCTTAATTTCCTCAATACCATCCAAAATTTCTTGGCCTATATCTCGTTCATTCATTTTCGATAGCCTCCGCAATTTTCTTTAGAATGTGACCTGGAATAGTGGCTTGCTCCGATTTATTGTAAATTGTGAGCATCCAGATTTCGTAGTCACTCTTCTTCCAGTAGTAAATTACTCGAACACCACCGCTTTTACCTTTTCCTTCAGGAGCCCAACGTACTTTTCGGACACCGCCGCTGCCACGAATAATATCACCAGACTCAGGTTTTTCCTGTAGGTGCCATTGCAACATTCTGTATTCATCGTCCGACAAATAATCAGAAAGCAGTTTGGTAAATTTGCTTGTTTCAATGAAAATCATAAATTAAAAATATACGGCATTGCCGTATTTTGTCAAATCTACATATTTCATTGATTATATTGATGATTTGTATTGGGGCATAACGCCGCCAGCAGAGGCGCAGCTTTGCTGCGTCCTGCTGACTAGCCTTATTAAGCTCCAAGAGCTGCAAGTTCGCTGTCAAGCTCTTGCTTAGCCTCAAAAAGTTAAAGAACTCTGAATTTCCAGTAACCAGCCCTAGACACCTCTTCAACCTGTTGATTTTTAAAATAGTCATAAGCGTATGAGATGTCGTTGATCAATGCGGCAAACGAATTTGGTAAAACCAAACGATATTCTTCATTGATATTTGTAACTACGTGGTCAATATTAATAGCCTCAGATTGCCTTTCAAGTTGAAGACAGTAGCGGGCGTTTAACATTTGCGCTGACTGCAAAGCAGTTCCTGTTAGTTTATGTAAGCATAGTTCTCTACGCTCACTATTTCTCTCCGGCCCGAAGCGAACGGCTAATCTCGGTCAATATGCCCAAGATGATGCCAAACAAGGCGTACAGGAGCCCGCGATCGATAGCTTCTCTCGGTGATGTGCTACCCAAGTATCGTCCGGGTTCAGGCTCGACTATTACCCCTGTTGCAACGCCCAGCCCCATAGCGAATACCAAGATTCCGCATATCAGCGTTAGAGCTGCAACGATGCGTCCGAGATTCGTGTACAACATCCGCGCACCTTTATTTCAATCGCCTATCTAGCAGAGAGGTAAGGAGCCGGCTTGTGCTCTTTGCCGAACGTCAATGCTCAGCGGCACGCGCCAGCGCGTCCGCTGCAGCGCTTTGTTAGCGGCACACCGACGGCCTCACTATCTGCTTGTTTGTTGCTTTCGAAGTGCCTCGACGCCATCTACGATTCCGCTCTCAATGGCTTCCGCCGCCCACCGGTCCCAGAAGTCTACCGTTGCACTGCTGGGACGCTTGGTAGGTTCGTCAATACGAATACGGCTGGGCAACATAGCGGCATCGCCAACAATGAGCGCTTCACCAATATCCAGGATCGGCAATAGCTCTGCGAAGCTCCCGAGTGTATCCGGCATCAAGCGGCGGATGACTGCTTGATCTTCCGCATTAGTCAAGCGCATCGCTACGAAGTTGTTGCATTGGCTCAATACCGTTCGGTTAACTTCCGCCGGGCGCTGACTGATGACGGTCAATCCCACTCCGTACTTTCGGCCCTCCTTGGCGATGCGCTCAAACGACTTCAGGCCTTCTTCGGACACACCCGATTCATGCCGTTCCGGGATGTACAGGTGAGCTTCGTCACACAGCAACGCGACTGGATGTTGTTTTTCCTTCTCGGTCCACTGCTGGACCGAAAAGACCACACGGGCCACCAGTCCTATGATGAGCGGCAGTATGTCGGACGGGACCTCCGAGAAGTCGATAATCTTGACTCCGCCAGCTCCTCGGACCGTAGTGCTTCCAAGCAGAACGGTCGCGAGTTCCTGCATCCACTCGTACCGCATGGCGTCGTCGCCCGCGCTGAAAAGGAAGCCAAGGCGACGGTCTCCAGTCTTGGACTGTAGTCGCTGGATGAACCGTGTCAGCTTCCCGTGAAACGGGCCCTGCTTCTCTCGGTTGTTTGCGCCAGGGACCATCTCGATATCACACTTACCGAGCTTCGCCAAAACGTTCTCAATGCTATACGGGACGGGGCTATCAATCGTGAAGTTCGCGAGCACGTCTTCCTTTTCGTTTTCTCCAAGATAGGCCCGCTTCGCGTCGGTCACTTCGCGATTGAAAATCATCGCCTGGTTGGGCGCGTTCTGATCGCTCCGGTCAAGGAGCATGGCGAGCATTTCCTCGTACGTCAGCAGCCAGTAGGGCAGATAGAGCACGCCATCCGTCAGCGTTCTGTTCGCGGCCAGATCGCCCGGCCCCGCAACCTTCAGATGGCTGATTCCGTCACCGTCCAACGGGGTGTACTCACCGTGAATATCGAAAAGGAGAGCACTGGCGTTCGGCAGCTGAGCGACCTGCTCAAGGATGCGGGCGACCGTCCACGACTTCCCGGATCCCGTGCTGCCGACCACAACGGCATGTCGCTGGAAAAAGCGGTTTCCGTCAATCCAAGCGTCGGCTTCCTCGTCAAGCGTATATTTGCCCAGGTTGAGCGGCTCCTGGCCCTCGACGATTTGCTTCGAAATGGCGCGCATGAACGCCGTGAGGCGTTCGCCGCCCAGCATGAAACAAGGAGCATCAATCTCGGGCACCGTTTCCAGCGTCCGCCGGAAGATGTTCTGCTCCGTGCCGACGGCATCGAGAAGTGTCCCTATGAGTGTCACGCGGACGATGTTTTCGACGACAGCACGATCGTCCTGGATGTCGTCGCCGTCCTGCTCGTTCTCATTTACCCCAACGAGAGCCTTGCGCATGATCTTGTTGATCAGCCCAATCAAATGTTGGCCCGCTCGCGAACTGCGCAAAACGACCAGATGATTAACCTGCATCCTGCGAAGCGCATCAAGGTTCGAAACACTCACCAGAACGGTGCCGGTGTCCACGCTGTATGCAGAGCCGATGGCATCGCCGGCGTTGTAGTCAAAAATCGGCATTCGTTAACTCTCTTATTCTCCGGTGATCATGTTCATAAAGTCCTGCAACTGCCAGACGGACACACCATCCAATACTACCCCGCCGGGGTCAGTCGGTGTGTACACCCTGGTTCCGTCGGGCGCTTCCTCCACGAAGAGGAACCGTTTCGGCGGCCCGTTCAGAAAAGCAGTCCGGGTTTTCGCCGTGAGTTCCTTGGAGACGACTACGAGAGGGATATCGTCCTTCATTACACGGTTTACCAGAACCGGCTGCACATGCTCGTCGTTGAATCCGTACCCGATGCACACGTAGCAGGTAGCTTCGCGGAGAACGGTATCCGCTGCGCTCATCACAGTCCGGAAAGGGTCTTTGTGGACCTCCCGGTACTTGGAGACGCCAGGGGTCACAACAAGGGGCTTCATGTCGTCAGGGACCGTTTGCGCGAGGGGGATCGCTATCACGTCGTCGGTGGCATCGCGAAACCAGTCGAGGGAGCCGTGGACCTTGAGGATTGTCACCAGTCCCTCAAATCCGGGTAAAGGCGGCCGCTCTCGAGAAACGGACGTTGAGACAAAGCGCTGAAGCCATCCGGCGGTAACGCCCGTAGACGCATAGGCCTCGACTGCGTTCGCGGCATACTCCGCAACGCGGTCGTAATTCGTGGTTACAACCCGGAGATGCGCGTCCGCTGTTCGCAGAAGGTAAGCGAACAAGTCGGATAGCGGAAAGGCGGCTCCGCCCTTCAGGAGTTGCTTGTAGAGTTCGATGTCTTTCGCCGACACAATCTCCCAGGTTTCTTGCACCAAAACCTCGACGGTGTCCTGTGGCAGCGGCACATCGTGAAGGGCTTGCTCAAGGTCTTTGGTATGGTCCAATCGCCTTGCGAAAGCGTCCCATCCCTCTGGATGATCCGTGATGGCGGCCAGCAGCCCGTCGGCAAGAGTCGGCATGGATGGGAGACCGTGGGGAATCGTCGCTCCCGTGCCGAGTACAACGACTGGACGCTCAGCAAGAAAATGCTGGGCGCGTTTCGCTAGCTCTTCATATGTCAACTCTGAATCCGCGGTCGTCATTTTATTCCATCATTTTCGGCTCTTCCCCACTTTGCGTGGGTGATTTAGCATAATCTAAACACTCAATGCAAAGATGCATCAATGCGCGACAAGAAACTCTATTCTCAAATACTAGGTATTGAAACACCCTGGTTCGTGTCTGATGTCGAGCTGTCCCTTCAGGCGCAACAGGTTAAAGTCTTTATTGAGCACACTGGCAAAAAAGGCTGCCAATGCCGTGTTTGCGCTAAGCCCTGTCCGGGTTACGACCACATTATCCAGAAGTGGCGGCATTGGGATACCTGTCAGTTCCA